>OLWG01000018.1_pt1 | contig 207306 bp, 185 predicted proteins | sample 1673721 | NCBI WGS metagenome assembly OLWG01 (sample SAMEA103958125, study PRJEB25191) | human gut metagenome | reverse complement strand
CAGGCCGATGAGGGCTATGCAAAATTTATTTCAGAGAAATTTAAACAGGCTCTAAGTGTTATTTAGTCTTACCGGATTCGCAATAAATTGAATCGGAACATATACTTTTGTTGTAAATATAAAAGGATATGAAAACGCGCCTCCGATTTAAGATAATAGCTGTGCTTATTTGCCTTTCGCTTGTCGGACTCTTGATTTCACAAGGATACTGGCTGAAAGGTTTATATGTGTCTAGTAAGAAAAGCACGTGGGATAATATAGAGGAAGCCATGCGGATGGCCGACTATATGGAACTGTTCCTGCGCCTGGACTCTCTAAGCAATAACAATTTTCACAGCCAGATAAATCCTCAATTCAGCTTTAGCCAAGACACGGCATGGGAAAAGAGGAAAGATTCCCTTTCAACAGATAATATGCCGATATCATCGCCGAATTCGACAATCCAATATATAGAAGCAGCCCAAACTCTAAATGAATATTTGCAGATTATCGGTACACTGGAAAGGAACGTGCAGATGCTCATGCATCAAAAGATAGACACGTTACTTCCCGTCAATTACGCACAATTCAATACACTATTAAAGAACGGATTAAAGAAACAGGGCATCACCGTCCCGTACCGCCTGCAGGTAATCCGGAAAGAAGCGAAAGACTCCGTATTATATGCCTATACGGATGCTTCCGAAAAAGAGGAATCCTGGAAAGACGCTGTCCACTTCACACATGTGATCGAACCGGAATATTATTACGAATTGGAACTCCAATCTCCTGACCGGGTTGTATTCCGGCAGATGGCAGGTATATTGATTTCATCTTTCCTGCTTTTTATGGTTATCCTGGTCGCTTTCGTTTATTTGCTCTACACAATACTGAGGCTAAAGACGGTGGAAGAACTTAAAACGGATTTCACCAATAATATGACGCATGAGCTGAAAACCCCGATCTCCATTGCCTATGCCGCCAATGATGTATTGCTGAACTACAGCAGTACGACAAACGAGAAGCAAAAGAAATATCTGGATATCGTGCGGGAGCAATTGAATCATCTATCCGGTTTGGTCGAACAAATCCTCACTCTTTCCGTTGAGAACAGAAGTACTTTCCGCCTTCATCTCGAAACGATACAGGTTGCAGAGCTACTGACTCCGCTTATAGAACAGTTTAAGCTAAAAACAGATAAACCGATCGACATCACGACAGAAGTACCGGAGCATATGACCGTAACGGCCGACCGTACCCATCTGTATAACATGCTCAGCAACCTGATCGGGAATGCAATCAAGTATTCCGGAGAAAAGACCTGCCGCATTATCCTCAAAGGAACAGTATCGTCCCAGGAAATGGCTCTCTCGGTCACAGACGAAGGGATCGGTATTAGCGAAGCTAACCAAAAGAGGGTGTTCGATAAGTTCTACCGCGTGCCCAGCGGCAACCTGCATGACGTGAAAGGCTTCGGTCTAGGTTTGTACTACGTCAGCGACATGATGTCTAAACACAACGGGAGCGTAACGGTTAAAAGCCAGCTGGGGAAAGGTTCCACATTCACCCTTCATTTTAAAAATTAACGACAATGGATAAGATCAGAGTATTATTGGTAGAAGACGAGCCGACACTCGCCATGATTATAAAAGACACTTTGGACGGTGAAGAATTTGAAGTGATTCTCGCCGCAAACGGAGAAGAAGGATTGTCACGATATAGAGAAGCAAAGCCGGACATCATCGTCACAGACATCATGATGCCGAGAATCGACGGCTTCACGATGGTCCGGCACATCCGGAAAACGGATCGACAGATACCGGTTCTTTTTCTTTCCGCCCGTTCCGCAGCCAACGACGTGGTCGAAGGTTTCGAACTAGGGGGTAACGATTACCTGAAAAAACCGTTCGGCATGGCGGAACTTATTATCCGTATCAAGGCATTATTGAACAAAATAAGTGTCCGTAAGGAAGAAAGCAGCAACTTCACGCTCGGACAATATACATTCGATTCCATCACACAAACGCTCCAGTACTGCGGAGAAAAGCAATTGCTGAGCAACCGCGAATCCGAAATACTGAAACGCCTATGTGAAAACAAAGACCATGTGCTGCCCATGAAAGACGTCCTGTTGGAACTTTGGGGAGACGATTCGTTCTTCAATGCCCGCAGCCTGCACGTATTCATTACTAAGTTAAGACATAAACTGTCGAAAGACGAATCAATCAAAATACTGAACGTACGCGGGATCGGTTATAAGCTGATCATCGACTGATCTGCTTCAATGCCTGTGCCAACTGGTCCGGGCATGACGTTCCACGCTCGCGGCAATCAATACCTTCCAGACGTCGGATTGCCTCGCCGATTTCCATTCCGACCAGCAGTTTGGACAAACCTTGTGTATTTCCTTGGCAACCACCAATGATCTGTACATTTTTAATTACGTTGTCCTCCGAGTCGACAATCATCATTTTAGAACATACCCCACCAGTCGGAGTATAAGTAACACGTTGTCTATTCATCCTTTTCTGCTTCCATTATAATTCATGTAACGGGGCACAAAGATAGAATAATTTAAGACAACCACCAATCCTTAAGTATTGACCTAATTTCACAAAAGAAATAAATTATTCAATATATATCGGGAAGCATAGTGCATTATCCGAAAAGAATGCTTTCCTTTGTATCAACAAACAATGAGAGATTATATCGATTTGATTTTTCACATGTATCTTCTCAATTACATATTGAGTATTTTCATCTCTGATAAATAACTTCCTTACATTCGATTATTGAATTATTAATTTTTTTATTTTTATATTTATGAACATGTATATTGGTAACCTTAGCTATAACGTTAGGGAATCGGATTTAAGAGATGTAATGGAAGAATTCGGAACAGTTGATTCTGTAAAACTTATCATCGATCGCGATACAAGAAGGTCTAAAGGTTTTGCATTTGTCGAAATGCCGGAAGATTCCGAAGCACAAAACGCAATCAGAGATTTGAACGGAGCCACTTACGAAGGCCGTCAGATGGTTGTAAAAGAAGCACTCCCAAGAAATTAATTTCACAGAATTATAAAAGTTAAATCAAAAAGGATACCCGGAACCGGATATCCTTTTCTTGTTTATTCCATCTATCATTTTAAGTAATTCCTTTTTTCCTAAAAGATTTGTACCTAACTTTGCGAAAATAAATAACAACAGCATGACATACGAAGAGACGCTACACTATCTATATACCAGTATTCCCGTTTTTCAGAATGCCGGACCTTCAGCCTACAAACCCGGATTAGGAACCAGCATCGCACTGGACGATCACTTAGGCAATCCGCATAAAGCATACAAAACAATACACGTAGCCGGTACGAACGGGAAAGGCTCCGTCAGCCATCTCTTGGCCGCGATCCTGCGTCAGTCGGGATATAAGGTCGGGCTTTACACCTCTCCGCACCTGGTCGACTTCCGCGAACGGATACGGGTAAACGGACAAAAGATACCGGAAGAATATGTCATCGACTTCGTAGAACGCCATCGTTCTTTCTTTGAGACTCTCGATCCTTCCTTCTTCGAACTGACTTCCAGTATGGCATTCGACTATTTCCGTGCCGAGAAGGTGGATTATGCCGTAATCGAAGTGGGCATGGGCGGTCGTCTGGACAGTACCAATATCATCACTCCCATCCTAAGTATCATTACGAACATCAGCCTGGATCATACCCAGTTCTTAGGAGATACGGTCGAAAAGATTGCCTTTGAGAAAGCCGGAATCATCAAAAAGGATGTCCCGGCGTTGGTCGGAGAAATAGACCGGCACAGTGTGGCACAAGTTTTTGCAGACGCAGCAGTCAAAGCCGGCACATTGGTTTATTTTGCCCAGGACGAAGGGCTGCTGAAAGAGTCGTATCTGATGGATACAGGCGAATGGTATCTGGATTCTGCGGAATACGGACAGCTATTCGGTGAACTGGGTGGCGTCGTGCAGTTCAGGAATGCCACAACCGTATTGGGGGCCATTAATTTGCTGAATACAGTAGGTGTAAACATTCCGACCGAAGCGGTACGGGAAGGTTTCGAACATGTGGTCGAATTGACAGGGCTGATGGGGCGTTGGCAGGTTTTACAGGAGAATCCGAAAGTCGTATGCGACACTGGACACAACGTCGGAGGATGGCAATATCTGAACATCCAACTGGAAGAAGAACTGAAGCGGCATAAGCACCTCTTTATGATCGTCGGCATGGTCAACGACAAAGATATCGACGGCGTGTTGGACCTGATGCCGGAAAAAGCCTTTTACTTCTTCACGCAAGCATCCGTGCAACGGGCAATGCCTGCGGAAGATTTTGCAACAAAAGCAATCTTCCACGGTTTATCGGGCACAATCTGCGATTCCGTGCAGGAAGCCGTGGAAAAAGCATTGGCGCGAGCCGGACAAGACGACATCATCTTTATCGGCGGAAGCACTTTCGTCGTGGCGGACGCCCTACCCTTGTTCTTGAAAAGAGACAAATAACATAATTCAAAAACAAATATCATGACAGAACAAATTCAGAGAAAACTGAGCGAATCGAAGACGGCAAGATGGTCCGTACTGGCGCTCGTCGCATTCACAATGCTCTGCGGATACTTCATCACGGACATGATGGCTCCGCTACAGGACTTACTACAAACCCCCGTCGAAGGCGGCGGACTGGGATGGACAGCCAATGAATACGGTAAATTCACCAGTGCTTACGGTTGGTTCAATGTATTTTTCCTGATGCTGATCTTCGGAGGTATGATCCTGGACAAGATGGGCGTACGCTTCACTGGTTTGATGGCGACCAGCATCATGCTTATCGGCGTTTTCATCAAATGGTTCGGTATATCACACAACTTTGACGGTGCAACCGTTACCGTTTTCGGTTCGGAGTATGGATATCCATTGGTAATTGCGTCATTAGGATATGCTTTGTTCGGCGTAGGCGTTGAGATCGCCGGTATCACCGTTTCCAAGATCATTGTAAAATGGTTCAAAGGCAAGGAAATGGCCCTGGCAATGGGGCTGGAAATGGCTTGTGCCCGTATCGGTACAGGGTTAGCTATTGGTGTTACGCCTTTGTTGAGCCGCGCATTCGGCAATTCCATCAGCATGCCGATCTTCATCGGCTTGATTCTGCTTTGTATCGGCCTGTTATCCTTCATCGTATTCGTAGTTATGGACAAGAAACGTGATGCAGAAGATGCAGCCGGTGCTACCGGAGAAGAAGAAGCAGAAGAGCCGTTCCGTTTCGGTGATATCTTGGATATTATTACATTAAAAGGCTTCTGGTATATGGCACTCCTTTGCGTACTGTTCTATTCAGCCGTCTTCCCCTTCTTGAAATACGCCCCGAACCTGATGATTAACAAATTCGGTATTGATCCCGAATGGTCCGGTGTCATTCCGGCTTTGCTGCCATTCGGCAATATTCTCTTAACTCCGTTCTTCGGAAACTTGTACGACCGTAAAGGAAAAGGAGCCACTATCATGATTATCGGTTCCATTATGCTGATATTTATCCACTTCACATTCTCCATTCCGATGCTGGACAACTGGCTGGTCGCTCTGATACTGATCCTGCTGTTGGGCATCGCATTTTCGCTGGTTCCTTCCGCCATGTGGCCTTCCGTTCCAAAGATCATCCCGGAAAACAAATTGGGAACAGCCTATGCGCTGATATTCTGGGTACAGAACTGGGGATTGATGGGAGTTCCGTATATAATCGGTATCGTTTTGGATCAATATTGTATTTCCGGAGAGATCAACGGTAAACCGACCTACGACTATACGATCCCGATGTTGATCTTCACTGGTTTCGGAGTCTTGGCACTCGTAATCTCCCTGTTGCTGAAACGTGAAGACCGTATCAAAGGCTACGGCCTCGAACTCCCGAACATTCAGAAAGATGCTGACAAAGTATTGGCTGAAGAAATGATTGGCGAAGGGCAGAGATAAGGATAAATCCTTATCTAAAAGATTATAAGGAAGGTGTTTTGGAACACCTTCCTTTTTTATTACCGAATTACGATCTTATACGTCTTCTCTCCGATCTTCACAAGATACATACCTTTACTCAAATGTATCTGAACACTTCCTGCGGATACATCCATCCCTTTATCGCTACTTCCATTCGTATTGGTCGACGTGATCGTTGTCGATGCACCTGTAATGGTCAGGATTCCGTTGTTCCGGATAGCGTATTGGTCGGCATTTCCTGTCTTTACCTCCAAGCTGCCGCTAAAAGAGACGTTCGCTCCGTTCTCGATTGTCAGAGCCGGAGCCGCGGTCGATGTCGAGTTGATCTTTGCGCTCTCATAGATCAAAACACCCTGTGCGGTGTTATCGATCAACATGCGTTTACCATCGGCAAGAGTGTTCTTGATTGTACCGTTGAAAGAGGTTGCTGCCGTAGCGGTTTTTGTAATGGCGGCTTCCGTATATTTCCAATCATCACCATCCTTCGAGATCGTGACATCATTGCTCCGCTGGGACAAATCCAACGGTTGGACTTCTGTTTCCACCGTTATATCAGCATCAGCGGACAAGGTCAGTTTTTCACCGCTCGTTATCGTTTGACCGTTATTTTTGAGGATCGTTGTACATGCTCTCACACTCGGCAGCAGTGTACTTGCTCCCTTTGGCTGCCCTTATCCGGCAAAGGTCTTTGATAGAGCGATTTGCGACATAGGTTACATTGCATGTGAAGTCGTCCTCACGTTCGGTCAGTACGTTGGCTACCAATTTGCCTGTGATACTGCGCTTTTTAGGTTCGTTTGCCATGATATTTTATTTAATTAGTTCGTTATGAACTAAGTCGATTACTAAAATTCAAGACCTGATATGACTCTTGAAATCGGCTACAGTAAAGAGAATGGCGATAAAAAGCCAACGGGTGATCACCCTTGTTTATACCATAACCGGCGATTCTAAGTATAATTTAATTCGCCCATAGGTAAAGTAAATTCAAAAAATGCCTGATAAATAACAACTATATATAAGTAGTTACAGGATATTTAGTATCTTTGTCAACCGTATAACCATAGTTCATAACGAACTAAGTCATCATTCCACCATCTGTAAACTTACCAGATTTACATCCACCAGCCATAATTTGACACAGTTGCTCCATGATTTGTATGGAAAAGTTTGTATTAATACTTACATTTGCCAATCATTAAAAAAGAAACGTATGATCAGTTTTCCTAATGCCAAAATAAATCTGGGGCTGAATGTTGTTAGCAAACGTCCCGATGGCTACCATAATATCGAAACTATCTTCTATCCGATCCCGGTGAAAGATGCGCTGGAAATAGTCAGAGCCGATACATTCTCTTTCACACAAACGGGAATACCGGTAGATGTTCCAATAGAAAAAAACTTGGTTGTCAAAGCACTGAATCTGCTGAAGTCACGGTACAAAATCCCGGAACTAGAAGTCCATCTGCTGAAAGCCATTCCCTTCGGAGCCGGACTTGGCGGAGGCTCGGCCGATGCTGCCTTTATGCTGAAGTTGCTGAACGACTATTGCGGACTTCATATCCTGGAAGACAGCTTGGAAGAACTTGCCTCCTTCATCGGAGCGGATTGCCCGTTCTTTATCCGCAATACGCCGGTATTCGCATCCGGCACGGGAAATATCTTCGAAACGGTGGAATTGTCGCTGGCAGACTACCATCTCTGTCTAGTCAAGCCGGATGTTGCCGTCTCGACACCGGAAGCCTATTCGATGGTGACGCCCGCAGCTCCGGCAATCTCTTTGAAAGAAATCATCCGGAGACCTGTCGGAGAATGGAAAGAATTGATGGTAAACGATTTTGAAAAAAGCGTATTCCCGAAACATCCAGTCATTGCAGGGATTAAAGAAACGCTGTATGAAAAGGGAGCCGTCTATGCATCCATGTCCGGTTCCGGCTCTTCCGTGTTCGGTCTGTTCAAAGAGGCGACAGACCTCAAAGGCTTGTTTGCCGATTGTTTTGTCTGGGAGGGACAATTGCCATGAACAAGGTGGCGGACTTCTTCGACACCCTTGCCGACCGGTGGGATGAGCTTTGCTACCATGATCCGGAAAAGCTGAACGACATCCTGCAACGGACCGGCTTGCGGAAAGGACTCCGCATATTGGACATAGGATGCGGGACAGGCGTATTGGAAAGTTATCTCCTGCCCTATTCCCCCTTACAAATCGTGGGAGTGGATATCTCTCCGGGAATGATCAAAAAGGCACGAAGCAAATACGCGACACCTATCGTCGACTTCCGTTGCCAGGACGTACGGGACATACGGGGAGAATCTTTCGACTATATCATCGCCTACAGTGTTTTCCCCCATTTCCAGAAACCAGAGAAACTGATCTCCCATTTAGCCGGACTACTGCCGGTTGGCGGCGAACTGGTGGTCTGCCACAGCGAAAGCCGCGACAGGATCAACGGACACCATGACAAGCATGCCGGAAAACTCTCGGAAGGATTGCCTCCCGTGGAAGAATTGGCACGCATGTTATCCCCTTTCTTCACTGTCAACACGATGGAAGACAGTGACCGGCTCTATATGATCAGCGCCACCCGCAAACAGACATTCTAAATATACATGATACATGAATCAGAAGATTAAACTTATCCCGTTACTCCTCTTTTCGGCTTTCGCCACACAAGCGGCAGAAGACGTTAAAGTGATGCAGTACCTCCATGCCGGGCCGATTACGGTCAACAAACCGATCCTGACAGACAGCTTGAACGTCGATGGCAAACCTTTCGAAGCGAAAAACCTGGTCAAGTCGACTATCCCGTTCGGCCACGCCCTCGGCAATGCTGCCGTTATCGACGCGGATACCGCCGGACTGATTACCGTCCCGACGCCCGAAAAAGGATATGCCTTGCATCTCTATTCGTTCTACCTAAACAGCGACCGCTACACGAAAGGTTCGCTGGAGGTTTCCGGGGCGGGTACATTCGAAGTGTTCGTCAACAATAAACCGGTCGGCGCCACTTCCGAGTTGGCTTTGGAACCGCACCGTTATGAAGTGGTAATCAAATATCTGACAGCCGGCACCGATACCTGCCCGTCCACGCTGACAGCCAAATTTAAGAGCGAAGAGGAAGCAGAGGTCATAGCCTCCCTCAATCCTGAAAAGCGGTACACGCCACGCGATATCCTGGAAGGAACGCAATTCCGGGGAACGAACGTTTCACCTGATGGAAAATATGTATTGGTAAAATATTACACCCGTATGGAAGGTGGGAAAAGCGAACAATACGCCCAATTGCGGGATGCTGCAACCGGACGGATTTTATTGCAGGACAAAGGGTTTATCTTAACTGCCGACTGGATGCCGACGAGCAGCAAGATGTATTTCACCCGTACCGGAATGAACGGGAAAGAGTTGGTAACCGTTGACCCGGCTACCATGCAGGAGGAAATCTTGGCGGAAAATCTGCCGGAAGGCAGCTTCAGCTTTACTCCGGATGAAAAGACATTGCTCTATACCATCCAGGAAGAGGGACCTAAAGACGGACCGGATATGCTCCGTATTCTGGAACCGAACGATCGTCTGCCGGGGTTCCGCAACCGTTACTTGATCTGGCGCTACGATCTTCAAACCGGTTTATACGAGCAGTTGACATACGGGCATAACAATACCTTTATCAATGATGTCAGTGCCGACAGCCGTTACCTGCTGTTCAGTACCAATGAGCAGGATTACACTTCACTGCCTCACTCCAGCAATTCCATGTATAAGTTGGATTTGCAGAGCATGGCGGTCGACACCTTATGGGAAAGGGCCAAGTACATCAATGGGGCTATCTTCTCACCGGATGGCAAGCAGTTGATGGTATTCGGTTCTGGCAATGCCTTCGACAATATCGGCCTGAACATCAAAGAGGGACAGATATCCAACACTTACGACGGACAGCTTTTCCTGTACGATCCGGCAACGCGGAAAGCGAAAGCACTTACCAAAGACTTCAATCCGAACGTCACTAGTGCACAATGGAGTAAATTTGACGGACAGATCTATATGTTGACGGAAGACCAGGATTATCAACGTATCTATACCTGCAATCCAGCCAATGGGAAAATCCGCCGCCTCGACCTGCCGGAAGACGTCATTTACAATTATTCGCTGGCAGAGGCCGCTCCGGTCATGTATTACTACGGACAAAGCGTATCCAACGCCAACCGCCTGTACAGCTACAACACCAAGAGTAAGAAGACACAACTGATCTACGACTTGTCGGCCGACAAACTGAAAGACATCAAGTTCGGAGAAGTGCACGACTGGAATTTCACCTCTACCGACGGGACCATCATTCAAGGACGCTATTATCTCCCGCCCAACTTCGACGCATCCCGGAAATATCCGATGATCGTCTATTATTATGGCGGAACCTCTCCCACTAACCGTGCGTTGGAATTCAGCTACTCCATGCACATGTATGCAGCCCTCGGCTATGTGGTCTACACTCTGAACCCAAGCGGTACGACCGGCTTCGGACAAGAGTTCGCCGCCCGTCACGTAAACGCCTGGGGAGACAAGACCGCCGATGAAATCATCCAGGGAACAGAACAGTTCTGCAAAGAACATTCGTTCGTCAACCCTAAGAAAATCGGTTGTGCCGGTGCCAGCTATGGCGGTTTCATGACACAATACCTGCAAACAAAGACCGACCTGTTTGCAGCCGCTGTCAGTCATGCGGGCATCAGTGCCTTGAGTAGCTATTGGGGTGAAGGTTACTGGGGATATGGATATTGCTCGGTTGCCAATACAGGCACTTATCCGTGGAATAATCCGGAGTTCTATACCAAACATAGTCCGTTGTTCAATGCCGACAAGATAAAAACACCTCTCCTCTTGCTTCACGGAAATGCAGACACGAACGTGCCCGTCGGGGAAAGCATCCAGATGTTCCTGGCTTTGAAACTACTTGGAAAAACAGTCGAGTTCGTACAGGTAGACGGAGAGGATCACGGCGTTGCGGATTATAAGAAACGTCTCGAATGGCAGAACACCATCTTTGCCTGGTTCGCCAAATACCTGAAAGACGAACCGCAATGGTGGGATGCGCTTTATCCGGAAAGGCATTTATAAAAAAGGATGAGATGAAGCAAGTTATCGATTTAGACAATTGGAACAGAAAAGAGCATTTCGCTTTCTTTTCTGCATTCGACGACCCCTTTTTCGGGGTTACAACTCTTGTGGATTTTACTGATGTCTACAGACAAAGTAAAGAACAGAATGTTTCTTTTTTCCTTTATTCCCTTCATTTCTTACTGAAGTGTGTAAACGAAACCGATGCATTCAAATTACGAATAGAAAAAGACTCGGTAGTCCGTTATGATACGATCCATATCTCTCCGACTATTGGGCGTGAAGACGGGACTTTCGGTTTCGGCTTTTTTGAATACGATCCGGATATCGATCTGTTTATCCAAAAAGCAACACAGGAAATAGAAAGGGTTAAGAACGGAACAGGATTGTCTTTTTCCAAAAATACAGGTAGACAAGATGTTATTCGCTATTCGGCATTACCTTGGTTCGCTTTTTCCGAAATGAAGCATGCCACATCTTTTAAGAACGGAGATTCCGTTCCGCGTATTTCTACAGGGAAATTGATGCAGGAGGATAGCAAATACTTGTTGCCCATTTCGGTCTGTGCACATCATGGACTTATGGACGGAAGAAACGTGGCTGAACTGATACAGAAATTATCAAATAGCCAAACAGCTTCCTAACTATAAAAAAGAGTATGTCAAGGGAAGGGACGAAAAGCCCCTTCTGACATACTCCTTATATAAATATCTACAATCTATTTTCTGATAACCAAAATCATTCTACTTGCCTTTTTGACTTTTCATTTAATATTTGGATTCAATGCATGCCATTCGGAGATCGGAGGCAAAACTCCCATTTCAATCACTTCGTCACGTAATGCGCAAAGATGCTTGTAGCTCTTTTCCAAAGCAGCTTCTTCTTCAGGAGTGCCTTTCACCTCTTTCAACACTACACCGTCTTTTGTAATGGAAGTTTCCCAAGCCATCATGATGTGGTCGAACTTTCCGTTGGATACATAAGCACCTGCCGGCCAACGGAACGGTTTACCTCCCATAGCAGCAGCAATCATCTCGATAGAGACATAAGACGGACTTTGGAATGAAGAGCGGCCGCGCAAAGCAATGATGTTGGCCCCTCCCTTCGTCACCTTCGTCTGAATTTCCGCCCATTGTTCCTTAGTCAAGGCATCCGTACCGATCATGCCAGCCAACGGCTTTCCATTCACCTTCGCAGTAGAAGCGTAAACAGCCATTTGTTCGCCATGACCGCCGTACGTGCGGCAGTTCTCCACAACATCCATAGATACACCGAAATGTTTAGCCAATTCGCTACGTAGACGGGTGGAATCCAAGGCTGCCAAAGTCGTCACCTGCGAAGGTTTCAAACCTGAATACAACAGTGTGATCAGACCAGTGATATCGGCCGGATTGAAAATAACCACGATATGCTTGACATCCGGACAATAAGCCTTTACATTCTTACCGAATTCTTCAGCGATAGCGGCATTTCCTTTCAACAAGTCTTCACGGGTCATGCCAGCCTTACGGGCAGCCCCTCCTGAGTTCACAATATATTTGGCACCTGTCAGCGCTTTTTTTATATCGGAAGTAAATGTAATGTTAACGCCCTCGAAACCGCAATGGAACAACTCTTCAGCCACCCCTTCCAAACCAGGAGCGTACGGGTCATACAAACAAATATTAGAAGTAAGTCCCATCATGATGGCTGTCTGAGCCATATTCGAACCAATCATACCTGCTGCCCCTACGATCGTGAGCTTTTCGTCTGTCAATGTTTTCATATTGTATTGTTTTTTTAATGATATGTTTTCTATTAAAACATTTCCGGCTACTATAAAGTTCGCTTGCAAACTTTATTTTTCCTTTTATTTGCAAAGGTAAAAGATTTCCATACCCCTTGTACATCATTAATTCCTATCACCCATAAGCAAAAGTTATAACTTTAGCCCGTCATGACAGACAGAATATAATTTGTATCTTTGCAGTCATGAGAACATTCAGACCGGAGGCATGGTTGCCTACAACAAAGAAAGAAGTTGAAGCCCGCGAATGGGACTATATAGATGTGATACTTTTCAGCGGTGACGCATATGTGGACCATCCTTCATTCGGAGCCGCCGTCATCGGGCGGACACTCGAAGCGATGGGACTGCGTGTAGCAATCGTTCCGCAACCGGACTGGCGTGGAGACTACCGGGATTTCAAGAAGTTAGGAGCCCCTCGCCTGTTCTTCGGAGTTTCTGCCGGAGCGATGGATTCGATGATCAATCACTATACGGCCAACAAACGCCTACGCAGCGACGACGCTTATACTCCGGACCGTCGTGCCGGCATGCGCCCGGATTATCCCAGCATCGTTTACACGAAGATACTGAAAGAAATCTACCCGGATGTTCCCGTCGTATTAGGAGGTATAGAGGCTTCCCTGCGCCGAGTCACGCATTACGATTACTGGCAGGACAAGCTGCTCCCCGGAATCCTGAAAGACAGCCCGGCGGATTTACTGATATACGGCATGGGAGAACTTCCCCTGAAAGAACTGGTCAGTCGGTTACAAGCCGGAACTCCCTTCCATGAGATCAAAGATATACGACAAACGGCTTATTTGGCGGATACGGTAGAACCGCTACCAGAAGATATCAACCTCTTTTCCCATGAAGAATGCCTACACGACAAGCTGAAACAGGCCAAGAACTTCAAACATATAGAGGAAGAATCCAACAAGCAGCAGGCTTCCCGCATCCTGCAAAAGGTAGGCAAACAGACGATAGTCGTCAATCCTCCTTTCCCGCCTATGACGGAAGAAGAGATAGATGCGTCATTCGACCTGCCCTACACCCGCCTGCCCCATCCTAAATACAAAGGGAAGACGATACCGGCTTTCGAGATGATCAAGTTCTCGGTAAACATCCACCGGGGATGTTTTGGGGGCTGTGCTTTCTGTACGATCTCGGCGCATCAGGGAAAGTTTATCGCCTCACGAAGTAAAGAGTCCATATTGAAAGAAGTGAAGGAGATCACCCAAATGCCGGACTTCAAAGGATATCTGAGCGACCTGGGCGGCCCTTCGGCCAATATGTACCGGATGAAAGGGAAGAATCCGGATATCTGCGCCCAGTGCAAGAAACCTTCTTGCATCTCCCCTGTCATCTGCAAAAACCTGAATGCAGATCATACGCCGTTGTTAGATATATACAAAGAAGTGGACAGCATGCCGGAAATCAAACGTTCGTTTGTCGGTAGCGGTATCCGCTACGACCTGCTCTTACACCGATATACAGATGACAACCTGAACAAGGCTGCCCATACCTATATGGAGGAACTGATAGCCCGCCATGTATCCGGCCGCCTCAAAGTCGCACCCGAACATACGGAAGACAATGTCCTGAAGATGATGCGCAAACCTTCATTCGAACTTTTCGGACAATTCAAAAAGATATTCGACCGTGTAAACAAACAACACGGATTGAACCAGCAATTAATCCCTTATTTCATATCCAGCCATCCCGGTTGCACCGAGACGGACATGGCAAACTTGGCTATCCAGACCAAGAAGCTGCATTTCCAGCTCGAACAGGTACAGGATTTCACCCCCACCCCTATGACCCTGGCAACGGAGATGTACTATACTGGCTATCATCCCTATACATTGGAAAAGGTATATACGGCCCGCACGAAAGAACAAAAACTGGCACAACGTCAATTCTTTTTCTGGTACAAGCCGGAATTCCGCCGCCAGATAACACAAGCATTGCAACGAATCGGGAAAAAGGATTTAATAGGCAAGTTGTTTGGGAGGTAAGTCGCCAAGCAAGCAATAATAAGCATAAAGAGCCGGGTATGCAGATGACACGGAAAGAACGGATAAACATTCCATCCTATCCGCGTCTTGGCTCTTTTCCCTAAATACAACTTATTCCTTTACGGCAATCACTTCAATCTCCACCAGACCGTTCTTCGGCAATGTCTTGACTGCAACGGCAGAACGGGCCGGAAAAGTTCCTTCGAACTGAGATGCATACACTTCGTTCATAGCTACGAAGTCACTCATATCAGCCAGGAATACGGTTGTCTTTACGACATCGTTGATGCTAAGACCGGCTTCTTCCAGAATTGCATGTACATTCTTGAATGCCTGTACGGTCTGTTCTTTCACTCCCCCTTCCACGAAATTGCCTGTTGCGGGGTCAAGACCCAACTGGCCGGAAGCAAACAGCATATTTCCTACTTGCACAGCCTGACTATACGGACCGATAGCGGCAGGTGCATTTTTTGTTGCGATAACTTTCTTCATTGTTTCTTTATTTTAATAACGTTATTGTGCTTGTTCATTCATCCGCTGGCGAACCACTTCATAGATCAGGATGGAAGAGGCGACCGATACGTTCAGCGAACCGATCGTACCGAACTGCGGGATCTTCACCATGCTGTCGCAGATACGAAGATTATCCATCGAAACTCCCGTATCTTCGGCTCCCATCACGATCGCCACAGGTCCGTCATATTTGATAGCCGTATAATTCTCATAGGCTTTTTCACTGGCTGCATAGACTTTTACTCCTGACGCCTGTAAGAAACGGATGGCCTCCGTAATGCTTTTTTCCTTGCAGACAGGCAATACATGGAGTGCACCGGCCGAGGTCTTAATCGCATCGGCATTCACCGTTACGCTGCCCTTTGAAGGAATCACGATCGCATCCACACCGGCACATTCGCAGGTACGAGCAATCGCACCGAAGTTACGGACATCCGTAACCCCATCCAACAACACGATAAACGGATTCTTTCCCTGTTCATACACAAACGGAATAATATTCTCCAGCCGCTCGTACGTGATAGCCGGGATAAAGGCTATTACCCCCTGATGATTCTTACGTGTCAAACGGTCGAGACGTTCGGCTGGCACACGTTGTACAGGTATGTCACGTCCTTTCAGAACTTCAAACAATTCACGAGACAAGTCTCCCTGCAGTTCACGTTTCACCAATATTTTATCAATCTCCTTATCGGCCTGGATTGCCTCGATCACGGCACGGATGCCGAACACCATTTCGTTTTCTTTCATTATTCTATATCTTTTCCATTTTCATCACCGGACTATTTCGATTTTTCCCGGCTTTATGCGGACAAAGATACAAAAGATTTACGCTTTTATTATATACTCTCGTATATATTAGCTATTGCTTTTCAGCTTATGCCGTGACGATGAATAAGCCCGGATCAAGAATAAAATACCAGTAATAATCAAAGCAGATGAAAGTCCGGTATAAAATACCGAAATAAAAGAGTTGGGAAGCAATTGGAAATGACGGATCGTAACACCGAAAGTAATCATAAAGATCATCACGATCCAGCCTTTCACATCAAAAAATGAAAAAGGACAGTTCTTTTCCCCTTTCTGGGAAATCCGCTCGGAATGTTTAACAAACAAACGGCGAAAGACAAACTGGAAGAAAAGCAGGAAAACAACAATTGCCTCTCCGACTTTAAACAGCCAGTAATGGGCATCGTTCAACCACGTGATGATGCCGATCCTTAAGATATTGATGCCAGCTATGATCCAAACGCATCCGGCTATCAAAAGCAGGGTGCGCCGGTTTACTCTAAATTCCATTATCAGATACTTTTCTCTATGCTCCGCCTGTCACTCGTACGTTGGCGGCTATTCGTGCGATCCTTGTCGGAGCGTTTATCCTTATCGTAATGCCTGTCTTTATCCCGATCCGGACGTTTCTTCTCATATTTGTCCTTATCGTGCTTATTCTTGTGATGATCGGAACCGGGACGGCCTCCCTGATGGCTCGGACGATCGTATTTGCCGGGCTTCCACTGCCCATTGTCATGATGTGGACGGCCATTGTTATGATGTGGTTGAGGACGATCATATTTACCGGGATACCATTTGCCGTCGTCGAAACGGTCAAACCATCTATTGTTTGTATATTCCCATTGGCAATGCCAATAATGATCTTCATAACGATGGCACGCATTGGACGGACGGTAGTGCGGATAATGCGGATTATTGTACCAACCTCTCCAGTCATGGATGCGTGTCGGTGCCTCACGGACGAAACGCACATACAAACGAAACTGCGAAGGCGAAAGGATACGCTGTAATTTCCGGTCCCGTTCCATACGCAACTTATATATCTTCCGGGCAGACTGATCCCAATAGCGATAATGCTTGCGTGCTTCACGCTCGATCTTCTCTCCGTACCGATGAATGATCTTATGATACTCGGCAGCTTGACGGTTCGTCATGCGGATTGCCTGTTCCATCCAGAGGCAGTTCTGGCAATGGGGTTCATTCCATCCGAAACTGATCCAAAATTGTGCATATCCCTGCAAGCTGCAAAAAAGGATCGCTATTAATAGAATACTCAATTTCTTCATGTCTCTCAATTTTAAATTAGCATTTACACTATGTTGCTATTATGACCGGATCACGATGAAAAGGTTTAAATCTTTGATTTCAACAGCTCTTTCGCATTTGCAATAGAAGCACTGGTCAACGAAGCACCGCTCAGCATACGCGCAATCTCTTTTACACGCTCTTCTTTATTCATTTTCCTGATACGGGTTACGGTCCTTTCATCCGTATCCTCCTTATAAACAAAATAATGGTCTTTCCCTTTTGCTGCGATCTGGGGGAGATGGGTAATAGCAAAAACCTGCATCTTCGTACCTAGTTCCTGCATGATATCCCCCATTTTATCGGCTATATCCCCGGAAACCCCCGTATCCACTTCATCAAAGATAATGGCAGGCAACGCCGTAAATCCGGCAATCATCGCCTTGATACATAACATCAGGCGGGAGATTTCGCCTCCGGATGCCGTCTGGGCCACCGGTTGCAGTTCCGCACTCTTATTGGCGGAAAACATAAACCGGATTTCATCCATTCCATCGCTTTCCGGTTCCTGTTTAGGTACGAAATCGATCGCAAATCGCGTATTCGGCATGCCTAACGGGACAACCATTTCTACCAATTGGGAAGCGATGGCTTTCGAGGCGATCTTACGCTGCTCGCTCAATACGGCTGCCTGTTGAAGCAGTTCCTGGTGAGAGACTTCCAACTGCTTTTTCAACGATTCGATCTGTTCATCAAAAGAATCGATCTCCTTCAGCTGCTTATTATATTTATCCAGCAACTCCATCAGCTCTTCGACTTTGGAAACCCGGTGTTTCTGTTCCAAGGTGTATAACGTATTAAGACGTTCGTTCACCCAATCCAAGCGCTCAGGATTAAATTCTATGTCCTCCTTCAGGACTTCCGTTTCGGAAGCCAGGTCGTTCATATCGATATAGGCAGAACGCAGACGCTCGGCTATTTCTTTCGCTTTCGGATAATAACGTTCCAGACTGTCTGCGGTGGAAAGGGCCTCTTTTATCAGTTGGACAGCTCCTTGTTCCTCCCCGTCCAGCAATCGGGTTATCTTATAAAGAGAACCTTTTATCTCTTCGGCATGGGAAAGGGTTTCCAGCTCCTGTTCCAGTTCTTCCTGTTCACCGGCAACCAAACCGGCATCGGCCAACTGCTCCAACTGAAAACGTACATAGTCTTCCTCCTGATTGGTCTGGAGAGCCTTTTCGGTCAACTCTTTCAGTTCCTTTTTCAGAGACAGGTATCGGCTGTATTCCTTTCGGTAAAGAATCAACAGGATATCGTTTTCGGCCATTACATCGATTACTTTCAGCTGAAACCGGTTATCTCCCAACAAAAGATTCTGGTGCTGCGAATGGATATCGATCAGCCGGCTTCCCAGTTCCTTCACTACAGAAAGCGGGACAGGCGAATCGTTTACAAAAGCACGGGATTTACCTGATGCAAACAATTCCCGGCGAAGAATGCAAATCTCCGCATCATACTCCAAGTCATTCGTAAGAAAAAATTCTTTCAATTTATATCGGGAGACATCAAAGACTGCTTCTATCACACACTTTTCAGAACCGTTCTTAATGCTCTTTCCATCCGCACGCTGTCCCAAGACCAGGGATAGGGCCCCCAATATAATAGACTTTCCTGCACCCGTCTCGCCGGTTATCACAGAAAAACCTTTATCAAACTTAATGTCCAAGCTGTCTATCAGAACAAAGTTCCGTATAAATAAAGACTTCAGCATAGCTATTCCAGATTACTTTTTAAGCGATTCCATACGCGTCGTGAGAGCAGGATACAAATTGGACAACATTTTATAACCTTCCTGCTTTTCCTGTGTAGTTGCTTTCGAATAGATCAAAACGACTTCATCCAGTTTGGAATCAGCGAACATCTGAAGCAACGGAGATGTCGGCCGGGCACTTTTCACCTGTTCCAGAACCGGAAGCAGACCGATTATAGTCGTACGTCCACGATCCGGATTTGCAGCCATTTCATCGAGCCCCTTACGATGATAATTATACCACATGTCCCGGAACAATTCCGAAGTATTGTCCGTCAGAGCCGTTGCCAAAGCATGGCGGTTACGGTCGTTTTCAAAAGCTTTCCATCCTGTCCATGTAGGTTGCGCCTGTGCCAGGCTCACAATCTGCATGGCCTGTTCGAAGAAAGCAGTGCCACCTTTCGGAGAAAAACTGTCGAAATCCAGTCCGAGGATCGTATAGATATAAAAAACAACCGTTGCAATCAGATTGCTGTTCAATGTATTTTCCGTATATTCCAACGGTTCGAATTCGGTATAGTCGAAAGAGAGTTCCGTGTCACGATAATTCAGCAAGGTAGTCGTATAGCTGGAATTATATACCGGACGGCGGGCCTGCACCTGTATCTCGCCTTTAAAACTATTGTCCGATACCATTTCGTTGATGATGAGAGTCATGGAACAGTCGATACGTTCGTTCATGGCAAAAGTAGCATCCGTCCACTTTTTGTTATTGACGAAATCATTCAATGCATCCTGCAAGGTTTTGAATACCTGTTTATTCGTACTCTGTACCTTATCACTGTTTATAGTGATGCGGGCATTCAACTCCTGCGCCTTACCTATAAAGGGAGCAGCTCCCAACAAGCATATGCATAACAATTTCTTAATCATTCTCATTTTAATAATGTTGCCAATTTATTTACAATATCAACGGCCACCTCCTGTTTGCTCTTCAACGGATAAGCAATCGTCTCGCCTTCCTTGTCGATGATCGTGATCTTATTCGTGTCGCAACGGAAACCGGCACCTGCATCCTTTAAAGAATTCAACACGATAAAATCGAGGTTTTTCCGCTTCATCTTTCCTTCCGCATGGGCCATTTCATCATTTGTTTCCAATGCGAAACCTGCCAAGATCTGTTTTTCACGCTTGATCGCCCCTAACGAGGCTGCGATGTCCTTATTCGGAACCAGACGGAGCGACATTTCTCCTTTCGTTTCCCTCTTGATCTTTTCGCTTGCCTGCTCATCCGGACGATAATCCGCCACAGCGGCACAAAGAATACCGGCATCCGCCTCCGGAAAAGCAGTTATGGCCGCCTGATACATCTCTTCGGCCGACTCGACATCGATCCGTTTGATATTCGGATGAACTACCGTCAAAGACACCGGTCCTGCGATCAATGTCACTTCCGCTCCCTGCTCCGCACACGCTTCCGCCAATGCAAACCCCATCTTTCCAGAAGAATAGTTACCTATAAAACGCACAGGATCTATCTTTTCATATGTCGGACCGGCTGTTATTACAATCTTTTTTTTTTCAAGTCGGGTTTGGGAAGCGAAGAAATTTTCCAGGACCGCCACGATCTTATCAGGTTCTTCCATACGCCCCTTACCCACCAGATGACTGGCAAGTTCCCCTTCGGCAGGTTCGATAATACGGTTGCCGAACAAACGGAGCCGGTCTAAGTTCTGCCTTGTGGAAGGATGTGCGAACATATCCAAATCCATCGCCGGAGCGACAAAAACCGGAGCTTTGCATGACAAGTATGTCGTGACCAACATATTGTCAGCAATGCCATTCGCCATCTTTCCGATCGTCGAAGCAGTAGCCGGTGCTACCAGCATGGCATCAGCCCAGAGACCAAGATCGACATGGCTGTTCCACGTGCCGTCGCGATTCGAGAAAAACTCGCTGATCACCGGATGGCTGCTCAACGTGGATAATGTAAGCGGCGTAATGAATTCCTTTCCCGCAGGGGTAATGACAACTTGCACCTCCGCCCCTTTCTTCACGAGGGCACGGATAATATAGGCGGCTTTATAGGCAGCGATGCTCCCTGTTATCCCCAATATGATATGTTTACCTTTCAGCATTTTATTCGATATGTAGTACCCCTCTTTTAAAACATATATGTTTTGATTTTAAAACATAGGTGTTTTGAAAACGAAACATATATGTTTTGAAAGAGAAGTTCCTTGTTCCATGTTTTATTACAAGCGTAACGCCATTATCTCACGCGCCACACGGCTATCTATATTGTGATGTTCACCCAATTTCCACCCCTGTTTGTCCACAGGAGCGGCAAGGGCATCCAAATCCTTTTCTGCAATGCCACATTCACCGAGGCGCGTTTTCAGTCCCATCCGGCGGAAGAAATCCTCGCAGGAGACGATTGCCTTACGCGCCCTTTCCTCTTCCGTTCCATCCGTAATACCAAAAACAACTTCCCCCATACGAGCCAGTTTGACCTGCTTCTCCTTAAACATATAGGTCATGACACCCGGCAAGAGAATCGCCAGTGTTTGTGCATGATCCAGGCCGAACTGCGCCGTTAGCGCGTACCCCATGCGGTGGGAAGACCAGTCCTGCGGAACCCCCTGCCCGATCCAGACATTCAACGCATTGGTTGCCGCCCACATCAGGTTGGCACGAATATCATAATCGTTCGGATTGTCCAAAACCTTCAACCCCTCTTCATGAATGACACGCATCAGTCCTTCCGAGAAGGCATCCTGCACTTTTGCATTGACCGGATAAGTCAAATACTGCTCCACTACATGGATAAAAGAGTCGACCACCCCGTTTGCCACCTGACGCGCAGGGAGCGAATAGGTCACTTCCGGGTCCAGTACGGAGAATTTCGGGAATACCAGCGGACTGGCGAAATTCAGTTTCTCACAAGTCGATACACGGGAGATGACCGAACGTTCGTTCATCTCCGAACCGGTCGCGGCCAATGTAAGCACCGTACCCAAAGGCAGGGCATTCTTTATCTCGCCGCCTTTCGAAAGAATATCCCACGGATCGCCTTCGAAACCGACAGATACCGCGATGAACTTCGTAGCGTCGATCACCGAACCTCCGCCTACAGCCAACAAAAAATCGATCTTCTTCTCTTTGACGACCTCCACGGCCTTCATGCAGGTTTCGTAATGCGGATTTGCTTCGATACCCGAAAATTCGGTCACTTCAAATCCTTCCAACGCCTTCGTCACTTGATCATAGATGCCGTTGCTCTTTATGCTTCCACCACCATACACCATCAGCACTTTACTTCCTGCCGGGACCAAAGCGGACAAACGGGCTATGGAACCTTTGCCGAAAACAACCTTTACAGGGTTACAAAACTCAAAATTATTCATGGTCCTTATTTCGAATTAAAACCTCTCAATTTTATCTCAGTCAGTATTTTCTTGGTGTTCAGAGGGAAATCACCATTCATAATCCAGGAATAATATCCGGGATCGTTCTTCAGTACTTCCTCAACCAGGCGGCCTTTATATTTACCGAAGTTTATCACTTCTTCCCCTTTGTCGTTATATACCATACGTCCGGCAAAGTCCACATTATTCGTATAGCTCGAATATTGGGAAAGGAAATTAATGTCATTCTGCAACTCCGGATACCGGTCCAACTGCGCTTTCAACACTTCATAAGTCGCCATCGTATCGGCCTCCGCCGTATGGGCGTTTTCAAGGCTCTTGTCACAGTAGAACTTATAAGCGGCCGCAAGCGTACGCTGTTCCATCTTATGAAAAATGGTCTGTACGTCTACAAACTTGCGTTTGTTCAAATCGATATCGACACCTGCACGCAGAAATTCTTCTGCCAACAAAGGGATATCAAAGCGATTGGAATTATATCCTGCCAAATCACACCCCTCTATCTGGGCTGCCAACGATTTGGCTATTTCTTTAAAGGTAGGACAGTCTTTTACGTCTTCGTCGGTGATGCCGTGAATAGCGGTCGACTCCGGTGGAATGGGCATTTCCGGATTGATCCGTCTCGTTTTAGATTCTTCTTTTCCATTCGGGTAAACCTTGACAAAAGAGATTTCCACGATACGGTCTTTGACAATATTAATACCCGTCGTCTCCAAGTCGAAGAAGACTAACGGATTTTTCAGGTTTAACTGCATTTCTTATATTTTAATCATTCAACATCATAGGCATCAGCAGCATCAGCAAATCCTCGTTTTCTTCGTTTTCAGAAGGAACGATCAGACCGGCACGCGAAGGATCAGCCAATTCGAGTATCACCTCTTCCGAATTGATGTTGCTCAGTATTTCAATCAGATAAGTTGCCTTGAAACCGATGCTTAATTCGGTTCCGTCAAAACTGCAAACAATTTTCTCTTCTGCGGAAGTAGAAAAATCGATGTCCTGTGCGGAAACAAGCATTTCGTTCTCCTTCAGCTGCAACTTGACAAGGCTGCTGGCCGGATTGGAGAAAACGGAAACACGCTTCAAGGCATTCAGGAAAGAGATACGGTCGATTGTCACCTTGAAAGGATTTTCCTGCGGGATCACACTGTTGTAATTCGGATAACGACCTTCGATCAGGCGGCATACCATTTCGAAATTAACACAGTTGATATAGGCATTGTTATCATCAAACTTGATGCTGACCATCTCCCCTTCCTTTGATAAAAGGCCTTTCAACAGGTTCGCGGGCTTCTTCGGCAAGATGAAAGAAGCTCTTTCCGGTGATTTTACCGAAAGATTGCGCAGACGCACCAGCTTATGACCGTCGGAAGCCACGAATGTCAAATCGTCCGTGTGAATATCGAAATAGATACCGTTCATTACCGGACGGAGCTCGTCGTCAGCCGTTGCAAACAACGAACGGCTGATACCGTTCAACAACATCTGCGCGTCCATCATGATAGAGATTGCATTCTCATTCAGAGGTTTCTGCTGCGGGTATGTATCTCCCTTCTGTCCGATAAAATTATATTTACCATTCTGGAAATGGATAAAGATTTCCAGGTTATCGTCGTTAATATCAAAAGTCAGCGGCTGTTCGGGCAACTCCTTCAACGGGTCGAGCAAGATTTTTGCCGAAACCGCGAAAAGTCCGCTTCCTTGTGCATTCATCACGTCAACGGATGTAACCAGACGTGTTTCAGCATCCGAAGCTGTTATAGTAAGTTTATTACCTTCCAGGTTGAAAAGGAAACTGTCCAGGATCGGTAATGAATTCTTAGAAGCAATAACTTTGCTAATAGATTGCAAACGTGATAACAGCGCTGTGCTGGATACATCAAATCTCATGGTTCTTAATTATTAATTTGTTTCTATTTATTATTTATCAACGTGTTGTAGGTTCGATTCACAGACTGCTCCCAATCGGACAGCTGCAGATTCGCCCACACAAAAGTATGAAAATATTCCATATAACCACCCGAATGAAGACAAAAAAAGAGGTCCTTCCCGCTATGGAAAAGGACCTCTCTTCGTATCTTGATATTACGCTCCGTTATTTAGCGAAATAATCTTTAACAGCTTCGTTAGGAATCATTTCTTCCTGGAAGATGTAAGCACCAGTCTTCGGGGACTTAACCATCTTGATTACTTTAGAGTAGGTACGACCGTCACCTTTCTTAAATGTTGCAACCGCTTTTTTTGCCATTGTTTAATCTCCTCTTACTTAATTTCTTTGTGTAACGTCATCTTCTTCAGGATAGGATTATACTTCATCAGCTCCAATCTCTGAGTTGTATTCTTTCTGTTCTTTGTTGTAATATAACGAGATGTACCCGGCATACCACTTTCTTTGTGCTCGGTGCATTCAAGAATCACCTGAACTCTGTTACCTTTTGCTTTCTTTGCCATTTCTTATTTCCTCCTCAAATTAAGCGTTTAAATAACCTTTTTCAGCAGCTTTCTTAATTGCTGCATCCAAACCAAGTTTATTGATAGTACGCAAGCCAGCGGCTGAAATATTCAGGCTAACCCAACAATCTTGTTCTACCCAGTAGAACTTTTTAGTAAACAGGTTCACATCAAACTTACGTTTCGTTCTTCTCTTAGAGTGAGAAACGTTGTTGCCAACCATTGCTTTTTTTCCGGTAATTTGACAAATTTTCGACATTGCTAATTTTACTTTTTAATATTACGAAATTAAGTCAACTCCTGCTATGTGTCTTCCCTTTTTGAACTGCATCACGAACAAAAACAAAGATTCTAATAGAGTTTCTCTTCTTTTACGGGGCACAAAGGTACAAATTATTTTGATTCACACACAAGAAATCTACAAATAAATCAACACTTTCTGCTATTTTTCCTTAATTTATTCTGTATAAAGGCGTCAAGACCCGCTGCCGCATAGATTGTTATCGCAAACAAATAAGGATAATGATAACGGGAAGTGATCACGAACAAAACCGTTACTGCTGTGCCTAAAACAGGGATCAGAAGATAGATATTCCGCTCTCGTAACAGATCGCGCCGGTTCGTCCAAACGTAATAAAAGAATAGTAAAAGCACCGTGTAATAGACAATGCTTTTCAACGCCAGGGAAACGATTAACTCCATCATCTTCATATTATTACCCTCCACCTTTGAAAGAACTACTCTAAATCCCATATCCGGCTTTACACGCTCCGTCCAGGTATCTTCACAATACAAAGCAGCCAACTTGAAGGGCAGTTGGGAAACATACTTAAACGGATGCTCCGATATCCAGCGGACTGACGCACGCTTCAGCAGGCTGTCCCGCTCCATGTAGGTATAATCTCCGGGAGGAAGGCAAATATAATTGTCCGGATCATCGAAGCCGTTAAAATTGACTAAACCGTTTGCTTCATCAAAAGAACTCATCGCTAAATTATAGCCTCCGGACACCGCTTGATAGACAAAATGGCCGGTTCTCTCCTTCGCACTCCGCCCGATCAGGAAAACAGTCAAGACAAGCGGCAGGGCCAATGCTGCATAAGACTGCCACCGGCGCTTTTGCACGATGAAAAGGAGCAAAATCACGAATAAAAAGACAATCGCCAGAGGACGAAACCAGTTAGCCACAGCGATCAGCACGCCGGCGACAGCCACAGGAAACAGCCGGCGAACGTTGCATAGCAGCAGGGCTGTCAATAGTAGGAAAGTAAAAGGCAAATCAGTCAATACAGCTATCGGAGCATATAGGTTCGAAAAAATCAACATATATAAAATAGCAGCGTAATACCCCGTTTTATTCGAAAACATCCGTCCGGCCAACTTCCGTATTTCAAATACCATTGCAATATTCATCAATAAATTCAGCAACCGGACAAAGGAGAAAGATCCGCAAAGATGATAGATCCCGATCAAAAGGTTTACATACCCCGGACCGAAAATAAAATCCTCATATTGGTTATGCACGTCCGGATACCAAGTGCCCCTCGCGATGCATTCCGAAGCCAGCTTCACATAAGCCTGGGCATCATCGTGGTTGGGCATATTCCAGTATTTTATTACCAGGCAAACCTGCAGGATCACCCATGTGACAAACATGATCCGAAAAACGACCGGTATTTTTTTTCCTATCATTTCTTTAGCTTTTTTTGGGAGACAAAGATACAGCCTTTTCACCGGTAATCCGCCCGTGATAAATTAATTCTATCTGTTCATTCGAGAAACAACGGGACGTATTTGCAACAAAATCAAACTCGGGATGGTTTCATTTTTAAAGAAACATAAAATAAAAACGCATTTAATATGACACGAGATTTTAAAGAAGCATTAAGACACCGCAGAACTTATTACCACATCACGGACAGTTCTCCGATATCAGACGAACAGATCAAAGAAATCATAGACTCCGCAGTCATGAACGTCCCTTCTGCCTTCAACTCGCAATCTACCCGCATCGTATTGCTGTTAGGCAAGAATCATAAAAAGCTTTGGGAGATAACGAAAGAGACATTGAAGAGGCTTGTTTCAGCGGAAGTCTTCAAAGGGACGGAAGCTAAAATAGACGGAAGTCTGGCTGCCGGCTACGGAACGATCCTGTTCTTCGAAGACAAAACGGTAGTTGAACAGCTGCAAGACTCCTTCCCTACTTATTACGACAAATTTCCGGTTTGGGCACAGCAAACATCTGCCATGCACCAGCTGGCAATCTGGACAATGTTGGAAGATGCCGGCTTAGGCGTGTCCCTTCAACATTATAATCCGTTGATCGACGAAACGGTATATGCAGAATGGAAACTCGACCCGAAATGGGAACTGGTGGCACAGATGCCTTTCGGAACGCCGACGGAAGGACCCGGACCGAAAGAGATCAAACCGTTAGACAAAAGAGTCCTGGTTTTCAAGTAAAAGAACACAAGCATGAATTACGATATTGCAATCATAGGAGGAGGACCGGCCGGCTATACCGCAGCCGAACGGGCAGCCGAAGGAGGCCTGAAAACCGTCCTCTTTGAAAAGAACGCCATTGGAGGCGTCTGCCTGAACGAAGGCTGTATTCCCACAAAAACGTTATTATACTCCGCCAAGATATTGGACAGTTTCAAAACATCCTCCAAATATGGCATTTCACCGGAAGGAACACCGTCTTTCGACATGGACAAGATCATTAGGCGGAAGAACCGGACCGTCAAAAAGCTAACATCCGGTGTGAAGATGCGGCTCACTTCAAGTGGAATCACGATTGTCGAAGGGACAGCCGTTTTGAACGGGGAAACGGATGGAATGATCCGTATACAATGCGGAAACGACCTTTTCACCGTCAAAAACGTCCTCCTCTGCACCGGCTCCGAAACGGTAATCCCTCCAATCAAGGGACTTTCGGATACAGATTACTGGACTTCGCGGGAAGCGCTCGACAGCAAAGAACTTCCCAAAGAACTTGCCATCATAGGCGGCGGTGTCATCGGGATCGAGTTTGCTTCATTCTTTACCAGCATGGGAGTAAAAGTAAAGGTGATCGAGATGATGCCGGAAATACTCGGCGCGATGGATAAAGAGGCTTCCGCCATGCTCCGGAGCGAATACGCCAAGAAAGGGGTGGAATTTCATCTGAACACAAAAGTGACCGAAGTCAACCCGAAAGAGGTCATTGTCGAAAAAGACGGCAAGACGAATGCGATCCCCGCAGACAAAATCCTGGTCAGCGTAGGCCGCCGGGCAATTACCAAAAATTTAGGCCTAGAAAGCCTTTCCATCGAGACGGACCGCCGGGGCGTCCGAGTGAACGAATATATGCAGACCTCCCATCCGCACGTTTATGCAGCCGGAGATATCACAGGATTCTCGCAACTGGCCCACACGGCCTATCGGGAAGGTGAGGTTGCTGTCAACCATATTCTGGGGAATGAGGAACGGATGGACTACAGGGCTATTCCCGCCGTCGTCTACACCAATCCGGAAGTGGCCGGTGTCGGCAAGACGGAAGAGGAATTGAAGGCAAGTGGAGAATATTACAACCTTGTCAAGATACCGATGACCTATTCCGGCCGCTTTGTCGCCGAAAACGAAACCGGCAACGGGCTATGCAAGCTCCTGACAAACGTGAACGGCCAGATCATCGGTTGCCATCTGGTGGGAAATCCGGCATCGGAGATCATCGTCATTGCCGGTATCGCCGTCGAGCACGGTTATACGGTCGATGAATTCAAGAAAACCGTATTTCCCCATCCGACTGTCGGAGAGGCAATACATGAAAGTCTCTACCTCTGATAATGCTTTATATCAACAATCCATACACGGATGCCTGGTTCAACCTGGCAGCCGAGGAGTATCTGCTCAAGAACTTTTCGGACGACATCTTCATGTTGTGGCAGAACGAACCGTCCGTCATCATCGGCAAGCACCAGAACGTATGGAACGAGATAAACCGAAACTATATTCAGGAGAAGCATATCAAAGTCGTACGCCGTTATTCCGGTGGCGGAGCCGTCTATCACGATTCCGGCAACCTGAATATCACTTTTATACAAAACAGCAAGGAACTCGCATCCGGCACATTCACAGCCCGGCTGATCGCCTTCCTTGCCACATTCGGTATCCAGGCAGAGGCTGACGAGCGGCAGGCACTCACGATCGACGGGTTGAAAATATCGGGCAGTGCGCAATCCATCCACAAAGGGAGGATCTTGCACCACGCCACCCTCCTTTTCTCCACCGACCTGTATCGCCTGACGACCGCCCTCAAAAGTACAGAACGGAGACCGGAAAGAAAAGAAATGAAGCCCGCTCCTTTTTATGTCAAATCCGTAAGAAGCCCGGTCACCAACATATGCACCTATACCCGTAAAGCGGTATCTATCGGAGAATTCAGAGACGCACTCCTGAACTATTTTACAGAAAACAAGACGGACACCCGTCCCTATTCATTCACTGAAGACGATTTGAACGCCATCCGGTCCCTACGTGACAACAAATACGCGACGTCGGCCTGGAACTTCAATATCAGAACATAAAATACACATTTAAACTATGTCGACATTTGAAATAAAAATGCCCAAACTGGGCGAAAGCATCACGGAAGGGACGATTGTCTCCTGGTCCGTCAAAGTAGGCGACGCTGTTCAAGAAGACGATGTCCTCTTTGAAGTGAGCACCGCCAAAGTCAGTGCGGAAATACCCTCTCCGGTTGCAGGAAAGGTGCTCGAATTGCTGTTATCCGAAGGCGATACGGTAGCCGTCGGTACAACCGTCGCCCTGATCCAGCTGGAAGGCGAAGAGGGAGAAGCACCCGAAAGTACCACTCCTGCCGCAGCTAAAAGCGACGAAAGCACAATGGTACAGTCTGTACCGGCAGAACCCGCCCAACCCGTCAAATCCTCCAAGGAAGAAGACGGAAGATGGTATTCTCCCATCGTGCTGAAATTAGCACAGGAAGCCAAAATATCGCAAGCCGAACTGGACGCGATTCCGGGAACCGGCTACGAAGGACGACTCAGTAAAAAAGATATTAAAGATTATATCACGACCAAGAAAAGTGGCATCACCCCACAAAGTGATACCGAAAACTTGCGTCAACCGTCGACGCAGCCCACCATCGACGATCGACGCAACCCGGCATCTGTTACCGAAGACGAAACGGTCGAAATGGACCGCGTTGCCCGTATCATATCAGACCATATGGTCATGTCGAAAAAAGTGTCTCCCCACGTTACAACTGTTGTCGAAGCCGACGTCACCCGTCTGGTAAAATGGCGCAACCGCACGAAAGACGCATTTTTCAAACGTGAAGGTGTAGCACTCACTTTCATGCCTGCCATAGCGGAAGCTACAGCAAAGGCACTGGCTGAATTCCCGTACGTGAACGCTTCGGTCGACGGCTACAAAGTCATTCTGAAAAAGCATATTAACCTGGGTATCGCCGTGTCGCTGCCCGACGGTAACCTGATCGTACCGGTTATTCATGATGCAGACAAGTTGAATCTGAACGGCCTTGCTGCCAACATCAACACTCTTGCCGCCAAAGCACGCACGGGTAAACTGATGCCAGACGATATACAAGGCGGAACTTTCACGATCACCAACTTCGGTTCATTCAAGAGCCTATTCGGTACGCCGATCATCAACCAGCCGCAGGTAGCCATCTTAGGCGTCGGCTTCATCGAAAAGAAACCGGCCGTAGTGGAAACACCCGAAGGAGATACGATCGCAATTCGCCACAAGATGTACCTGTCCCTGTCGTACGACCACCGGATCATCAACGGTGCACAGGGTGGAGAGTTCCTGCGACGGGTTGCGGATTATTTGGAGAACTGGGATAAATGAAGATTTACCTGTTACTTTTGGTTTGATCCAAAAGTAACATATCACAAAACAGTTAAAACAACACACAAAATAATCAAGTATGAAACGATACGATATAAAAACGACCGATACCGAGACCCTCCGCAAATGGTATTACCTGATGAGTCTCGGCAGGGCGCTCGATGAAAAGGCGCCTTCTTACCTGCTCCAGTCCTTAGGCTGGTCCTATCATGCCCCTTATGCCGGACACGACGGCATCCAGCTCGCCATCGGGCAGGTATTCCACCGGGGAGAGGATTACCTCTTTCCCTACTACCGCGATATGCTGACCGTCCTGTCTGCCGGAATGACGGCGGAAGAAATCATCCTGAACGGCATCTCGAAAGCGACCGATCCGTCCAGCGGCGGACGGCATATGTCCAACCATTTCGCCAAGCCGGAGTGGCATATCGAAAACATATCCTCGGCAACCGGGACACACGACCTGCACGCCGTAGGTGTCGCCCGTGCAATGGTTTATTACGACCATAAAGGCGTTGCGATCACCTCGCACGGTGAATCCGCCACTTCCGAGGGCTACGTCTACGAAGCCATCAACGGGGCGAGCAACGAGCAGCTCCCCGTTATCTTTGTCTTGCAGGACAACGGCTACGGCATCTCCGTCCCCAAAAAGGATCAGACGGCCAACCGCAAGGTAGCCGACAATTTCTCCGGTTTCAAGAACCTGCGTATCATCCACTGCAACGGAAAAGACGTCTTCGACTCGATGAACGCCATGACCGAAGCCCGCGAACATGCGATCAATACGCATAATCCGGTGATCGTCCATGCAAACTGCGTGCGCATCGGCTCCCATTCGAACTCCGACAAGCAGACTTTGTATCGCGATGAAAACGAACTTGCCTACGTGAAAGCAGCCGACCCGCTGCAAAAATTCCGCCGTATGCTGCTCCGTTACAATCGCCTGACCGAAGAGGAACTGAAGCAGATAGAAGCACAGGCGAAAAAAGACCTGAGCGCAGCCAACCGCAAAGCGATGGCGGCTCCCGAACCCGATCCTGCAACGATCTACGACTATGTCCTACCCGAACCTTACAAGCCGCAAAAATATACAGACGGCACGCACAAAGAAGAAAATGGCGAAAAGAAAACACTGGTAACCGCAATCAACGAAACACTGAAAGCAGAATTCCGCCATAACCCGAATACATTCCTGTGGGGACAGGATGTGGCCAACAAAGACAAAGGCGGCGTGTTCAACGTCACCAAAGGCATGCAACAGGAGTTCGGGCCGAAGCGTATCTTCAATGCTCCCATCGCCGAAGACTACATTGTAGGCACGGCCAACGGCATGTGCCGCTTCGACCCGAAAATACATGTCGTGGTGGAAGGAGCCGAATTTGCCGACTACTTCTGGCCGGCCATCGAGCAATATGTCGAATGTACACACGAATACTGGCGAAGCAACGGACAGTTCACCCCTAACCTGACACTCCGCCTGGCATCGGGCGGTTATATCGGCGGAGGGCTCTACCACTCGCAAACGATTGAAGGGGCGCTGACCTCCATTCCGGGAGCCCGCATCGTCTATCCTTCTTTTGCCGATGATGCGGCAGGACTGTTGCGCACCAGCATACGTTCGAAGGGCTTTACCGTCTTTCTCGAACCGAAAGCGCAATATAACTCGGTCGAAGCAGCCGGTTTCGTGCCGGAAGACTTCGAAGTCCCTTTCGGGAAAGCCCGTATCCGCCGGCCGGGCAGCGACCTGAGCGTAATCACGTATGGCAATACCACACATTTCTGCCTCAGTGTCGCCGAGAGGTTGAAGAAAGAGCATAACTGGGACGTGGAAGTCATCGACATCCGCTCGCTGATCCCACTCGATACAGAAACGATCTTCGCTTCCGTGAAAAAGACCGGCAAGGTGCTGATCGTACATGAAGACAAAGTGTTCTCAGGTTTCGGAGCGGAAATAGCCGGTATCGTCGGCACGGAAATGTTCCGATACCTGGATGCTCCGATCCAACGCGTCGGTTCTACCTTTACGCCTGTCGGTTTCCATCCGGTCCTCGAAAAGGCGATCCTGCCCGGAGAAGAACGGATCTACAATGCGGCAAAAGCATTATTAGAATATTAATGAAGAGGGTATATCAAAATCTTCTTGTCCCCGCGCTTGATGCGGGGCCGCAAAAGGACAGACCTTATCAATCAGATTTTATAGGGCCGGTTTTAATGCGATCCCGCGAGGGGCGCGGGAACAGGATAGTTTCGACACACCTTCTATAAACAACATACAAAATGAAGAAAATAGGTTTATTCTATGGTGGCACAACCGCTAAAACAGCCGTAGTCGCTTTGAAAATACAAGAAGCATTCGCAGAAAACGAAGTCGTCCTGATCCCGATAGAAGGGGCGACACGCAAGGAGTTCGAATCGTTCGACAATATTATTGCCGGAACTTCCACCTGGTTCGACGGAGAACTGCCGACTTACTGGGACGAGTTCATGCCGGAAATAGAATCCATCGACATGACGGGCAAGAAAGTCGCACTATTCGGGCTCGGAGACCAAGAACGCTATCCCGACAATTTTGTCGATGGGATCGGCATTCTGGCGGAAGCCTTTACCAAAAGCAATGCGGAACTGATCGGTTTCATACCTGTCAACGACTACCATTTCACCCAATCACGGGCCGTTAAGGAAGGGCATTTCCTGGGACTTCCCCTCGATATCGAGAACCAGTCCGAACAAACGGAGGAACGGATACTGAAATGGGTGGCGAAACTGAAAAAGGAGTTTCAATAATATTTGCATTTGTTTCTGCTCTTGGCAGGGAGCTGTGTCGAAGCAAAATTTTGCTTACTAATAGATATAATTTAGGCACGGATTTCACGGAAAACACGGAAAAAATAAATTCATCCGTATAAATCCGTGAAATCCGTGCCTAAAAAGATTGTGATAAAGGTGTTTTCCGATTACTGCAAGCGACGAATACCCACCGCCTTGTTATACTGGGCGAGAGACGCTTTCTGCTGATACCAAGTCTGAATCAAGCTGCTATAGGACTGAATCCAGGAAAGCTGGGCGGAAAGGACATCGAGGATCGGAAGTTTTCCCTCTTTATAGCTGAACGTATTCAGGTCGAGATTTTCCTCAGCGATCTTGCAGGCTTCTTCGGCAACATCGATCTGCTTCGTGTTTTCCGTCAGGCTGGTCCAGGAATTGGCTACCTCCTGGGAAATCTGGTCGCGGGTGTAATCCATAACATATTCCTTACTGCGTAAGATAGCTTTCTGAGAATTCACCTCTTTGAAACGGGCTCCCCAACGAAACAAAGGTATCTTCAGGGAGGCGAACACGGCAGGTGTCCAAAGCTGGTCGGATCCTTTCACGTTCAACATCGGAGTGCCCCAGGTTCCCTGAAAACCGATAGCCAGTGTCGGATTATACTTTGCTTTTGACAAGTTGATCTGCCGCTTCTGGTATTCAACATTCAATCGGGAGATCGTAAAGTCCGGCCGGTTCTGCAAAGCGGCCTCTTCCCCTATGTGCATCGGCAACGGCTGCACCGTCGTGATGGCATCGGCAATCTCCACCGGTGTCATAGGAGGAACACCCATTAGCACATTCAGGTTCTGCAAGGCGATCTGATAATCTTTGTACGCAGCGCTTTTGTTCAATTCCGCTTCTTTCAAACGGGACTGTACCTGCAAGAGGTCGGTCTTACTGATCTGCCCGTCATTGAAACGGGTTGTCAGCACGTTTGCCAATTCCTGCACAATATCGACATACTGGCACATGACATCGTACATGCCTTTACGGGCAGCAGCAGACCAGTAGTTCAGGTCGGCGGCATACACGATATTATCCGTCGTCAGGTCTTCCGCCTCGGAAGCGATCTGTCCCTGTATCTGGGCGGCCTTGTAATTGTTGTAGATTTGTCCGCCGGCATAGATCGGCTGACTTACGGTAGCTCCCAAACTATAGGTGTTATGATCCATTTCGACAGCCATGCCGGGGCCGAAATCCAAATCGTACTTATTGATACGGTACTGGTAGCTGCCGGAGAAATCGACAGCCGGGAAGAAAGCGGTCTTGGCCGCCTTGATAGCATGCTGCATCGCAATACGCTCTTCCGCACTCTGTTTGATCTGGCGGCTATATTCAAGCACTTTCTGCTTGTAGTCCGCAGCCGTGACGGGCTTTTCCTGTGCTCCCACCGATAAAGCCCCCAACAGCATACAACCGATAATTATTTTATTTCTCATACTCATTATACCGATTTAATCTTAAAGAATATACAATAGGTCACCGGAAGCACGAAGATGGTCAGGATGGTCGAAACGAACAGACCTCCCATGATCGTCGCCGCCATACCGGCAAACATGGCATCGCCCAACAATGGCAACATACCCAAAATCGTTGTCCCCGATGCCATCGTCACCGGAACGATACGCGTCTTGGTTGCCTCGATCACCGCATTGACCGGCGCCAGGCCACTGTCAAGCTGCAATCCTATTTCGTCCACCAGCACGATCGCATTCTTGATATTCATACCGATCAGACCTAACAGACCTAACATGGCAAAGAAATCGAGCGACTTGCCAAACACCAGCAACCCCAATACCACACCGATGAAGATCAGAGGCAACATACACATAATCAAGACCGGCTTCCGGTAGTATTTCGGGAAGAGGAACAACAGGGTGAGATAGATCAGACCGAACATCAACGGAATATTGGCAGCAATCGCCTTGTTACCTTTATCCTGTTCAGACTGTTCGCCGAAGTATTGCAGTTTGTATCCTTCGGGAACCTGCACCTCTTGCTGGATATCCTGCCACAACTGGCTGAAAGCAGCCATCGTATTGGCTCCGCGTTTCGGCTCGCACTGCATCATCATATAACGCTGACGATTATAACGCTTCACGACACTGTACTCATAATCAAGCGAGAAGTCGTCGATCACCTGCTCCACTTTGACAGAACGCCCCTTGGCGCTGTAGACAGGCAAAGTCTTGATATCGTTCAGGTTCATCGAATCGCGATCGGCATCTTTCAGCAGGATCGGCATAAACACATCTCCTTCGCGATATTCGCCTAAAGGCACGCCATTGGTTGCCGAACGAAGCGAATAAGCCATCTGCTGACGGGTGATACCTAAACGGAGACCTTTTTCCTGCGAGTACAACGGCTTCCATACCGGAACCTTGTTTCCCCAGCTGTTGCGCACTTCCATCACCATGTCGTTCTTGCGGGCGATTTCTTGTGCACGCTGTGTCAGAGCCACCAACGTATCGATATTATCGCCAACAAACCCGATTTCAATTGCCGCATCAGGCACAGGAGACAAAGCAAACAAAGCTGAACGAGTCAAAATATCCGGATAGTTGGCGACCATATATTCATAGAACTTGTTTTCCTCGCTCTGTGCATCTTTCGCGTCCTTGGTTTCGATCAGGACATTGGCGAAGTTCGGCTTCGGACCGATAGACGAACTTGCCAGATAATAACGTACCGGCGAACCTCCCAGCGTGAACGAATAGGATTTGATCTTATCATTATTCTTGAGATACTCTTCTATCTTGATCACATTCCTTTCCACATCGTCGATCCCATACCCTTCTGGGAAGATCAGGTCGGCACGAAAATAGGGCTTGTTCATGATCGGGAAGAAGCTCTGCGGCATAATGCTCATGATGAACAAAGACAAGAACAAGGTTGCCACCACCGAAGTAAGCGTGAGATAACGACGTTTGATCAGACGTCCCAGCACATTTTCAAACTTATGGTACAGTTTGGTGTCATAGGGATCTTTGGATTCACCCGGTTTCGCCTCCTTCAAGATGAAATTCCCGAAAGTCGTCGTTTGCGTCAAAGCCAATATCCAACTTAACCCCAAGGATACACCAAGCACGATAAACAATGGCTTGACAATTTCGGCCACCGAAGCTGGCGCCAAATACATCGGCAAGAAAGAACAAACAGCGATAAAGGTCGCACCCAACAATGCCCACTGCGGTTTGGTGGCCCCATCGACCAACGCCTGATAGCGTGACAGACCGCGCTTGATACCGACCTGCGCATTATCGGTCACCACAATCGCGTTATCCACCAGCATACCCATCGCAATGATGAAAGCAGCAAGAGACGTACGGTTCAGCCCGACACCCCAGATCAGCATAATCAGCAACGTTCCGCCAACCGAGAATAGCAGTGAACTACCCACCAGCATACCTGCACGCGATCCCATCACAAGGAAGATAATCACGATAACGATGAGCAACGATTCGATCAGATTCAGGATAAATCCGTTATTCGCCTCGTTGGCAATCTGATTTTCCGGATAGATGGTTTTCAGTTCCATACCGATCGGGAAAAGCTGTTCCATCTCTTTCAAATGTTCGGCAACAGCGTCACCGACAGCCACCACATCATCTTTCGCACCCGTAGCCACACCGATACCGATGGCCCGTTTGCCATCCACACGCATCAGGTTGGAAGGCGGGTCCATATAGCCTCGTTCGATGGTTGCGATATCACCCAGGCGTACTTCGCCCCCACCCTTTGTCACGATCAGCTGGTCGCGTATATCCTCTATACTTTTATAAGTACCTTCGGCACGTACACGAAGCTGATAGGTCCCGGTCATGATCTCACCCGTATTGACCAGCAGATTCTGGGTTTGCAGGACTTGCTGAATCGAATTCGGATCGATCCCCAAGTTCGCCAGCTTGGGAACCGAGATACGCACATTCACGACCTGCGTCTGTTCCGCAAACAGATAGACCTTCTGCACACCCTGAATAGGAGTCAGCTCGGTCTTGATCTTCTGCGCCCAATCGCGCATATCGTCGTAAGTAAAACCTTCGTCGGCTGTCAGGGCGTAATAGATACCGAACACGTCCCCGAAATCATCACTCACATTAATGGCAGAGGCGCCACTCGGAAGGCGAGGCTGTATATTAGCCACCTTACGACGCAATTCGTCCCACTTGACCGGCATATAATCCGGGGCCAAAGTCGGCTGCAACTCGATCGAGATCTTCGACATGCCGAAATAAGATTCAGACTTGATCTGAAAAACATCCGACATGGACTGAATTTCCCTCTCGATAGGTTCCGTTATCAATTTTTCTACCTCCTGAGGAGTAGCACCCGGATATTGCGTAACCAAAACAGCCTGCTTGATTACGAAAGGCGAGTCCTCCTTCTTCGGCAATTTAAAGAAAGAATATATACCTCCTATCAGCATGATAGCCAAAAAGAAATATATAATCTTCTTATTCTCTAAGGAATATACTGGAAGATTCATTATTTATCAGCTTAATCTGTTAATACTTTTACCTGCTGTCCTTCAACCAGGCGAGTAGCCCCGGCGGAAACGACCTGGTCACCGGCTTTCAGCCCTTTGGTTATTATAACATTGTCTTTTCCTACCAGTCCGGATTCTTCGATCTGGCGACGTTCCACCTTTTGCGACTGGGCGTTATAGACAAAGACAAATTTGTCGTTATTTTCTTCACTGGCTACAATGGCGGAAAGAGGCGCCAACACCGCTCCCTCGTTAAAGCTTGCACTCTCGATATGCAGCACCACGCGACAGGAGAAGCCGACAGCCACTTTGTATTTGTTCAGATTAAATTCGGGATCGTCGATATATAGGAAAACGGGAACGCCGGAACCATCGGGAGACGCTTCCACATATTCCTTCACTTTCGCTTTGAAACGGATTCCCTTGTAGTTATCAAACTCCACATAAATCTGATAAGGAGTCGAGAAATAGGTAATATTCGTTTCAGGCATCGTGTACTGGATCTGCAACTTGTTCGGGTTAATCAGGCAAACGATCCCCTGTCCGGCCTGTACCTTCTGATAATTCTCGACATATTTCTTCTGGATAAATCCATCGAACGGAGCACGCAGTTTCGTTTGTTCCAGCTGGTTCTGCGCATATTCGAATGCAGCCTTTGCATTCGAATAGGAAGCCTCGGTCGTCTCATATTCCTGCTTTGAGATAGCCTGTTTGGATAACAGCTTCTTCGCACGTTGCAACTGTGCTTCGGCAGTTTGAAAAGAGGCTTTTTTCGCTTCATATTCCCATTTGAAATCTTGAGGGTCGATCTCTGCCACGACCTGTCCCACACGGACTTTTTGCCCTTCATCCACCTTCAGCGAAATCAGCGGTCCGGACATTTTAAAGGCCAGATCACTGAACTGATCCGGCGATACGACACCGCTAAACGACTTTTCCACAAGATTCAATGAGGTCACTTCCGTCAACTTTACCGGCCGGGGACCTTGCTCCTTCACCGGCGGCTGACTACACGACATCAATGCTGCCAATACAAAAACAGGGATTAATTTACCATTCATGATAACTTGCATTTAGTTATTTGTTATTACTATTATATTCTGATCTGACTATTAATTGCATATCCAGAGAATACAACATTCTTTTAAAATCTATTGTTCCGGTTCCGACCGGATTTCAAAGTGTATCCTCTGACAATTTTTCGGATATATGCATTAAAACGACCAACGGCCCCAATCAACCGCCGCTTCCATTTCGTTTTCCTGATCGTCGGGGATAGACGGGAAGAAGTCAATGCCTGTTACCTTTTCTACGCTGTCGATAGGTATCGCCATCGATTTCAGCGAATTATCTTTATAATCCCTATTCTCGAAAAGAAATCCGATACCCTTATAGCCTTTCTCCGTATGATAACACAATACCTTATAAAAGGCTTTGGGTATCGCAACCCTGTTTTTTCCCAATCGTTTCATATCGCCTGTAATGACGGGGCCCGTAACAATCAAAAGCGAACCGTTATCCAACGCCCACAAGCGGCACTGTTCCTCCAGGTCTTTCCATATGCCCCGGTTTAATTTCGGTTTTTGCGGGCAGATATTGCTCAGGTAAAAAGACTCGCGCATGGCTTTTGCAGACCATTTCATATCGCCTGCCGGAGCTAAATGGCCACGATCGTAGCCGGAACGCGTATAATCTTCGTTCATCGCCGTCGAACCTTTCACCTGCGGGTCGGGTACAAACTTATTAGAACGTTCCGTCTTTTTGCTTTTGGCTTCCGTTGCCGTCAATTCGTACGCGACCCAGTTAGCTATACGGTACTCGGAATTATAAGAAACCGTATATCCTTCGTGCTTGATAACCTGCTCCTGACGTTTCTCCTTTAAGCGGGGTATCTCTGTATTTGCGGGGATTTTAAATGTTTTTGTAGAAGACTTGGCAAGAGTCTTATTAGCAGATGTTTTATCCTGTATCTTTTGTATCGGAGCGGTTGCAGCCTTTTTTGAAGAAACGACTTCCTGTCCCTTTTTCTCCAGAGCCACCGGTTTGTGTCCGGCCATCGGAACAAAATAATCGTATATAAACAGAACCCCTATAAAACAAGCCACTACAATAAAGGCGCCAATAAACATTCGCTTCACTATGGAAAGGAAAGACGAAGTCTTTTGAACTTTTTTCCGCGGTTTCCTTGCGCTTTTTCTCTTTGCCATCTCTCTTGATAAAACCTATTCCTACTCAGGCGCAAAAGTAGACAATATAAAGATGCTATACAACACATATGGAGGGAATGTATTGGTTTGAATTGTTAGAAAAAAGTGCCCCAATGCACACAATCCTCTATAAGCATGTTTTTAAATCAATCCTAAGTAAAGATGGAACATATTATACCAACAAGTATATCGATATAAAATGACAGATGCTACCACCCAATACGAAGAAATGCCATACTGGATGCATATATTTATATTTGTCTAAAAAGAAAAACAGGCAGCCTACCGTATAAAATAGCCCTCCTCCGATCAACCAATACAGAACATTCATCGAACCGGTTTCACGAAAGACATGCAACAAGGGTTTAAAAGCAATTATGACTACCCAACCCATTGCCAGATAACAAACTGTTTTCAGATGGTCTTTCTTTCTCATCTTCCTGAAACTCAGCCAGACACCTATCACTGCCGCGATCCATATGACGGCGAATAGTGACCAGCCCCAATAACCTTCCTGCCGGAGGGCCAGCAATGTAAAGGGCGTATAAGTTCCCGCAATATGCAAATAAATCGCACCATGATCGAACCGCCGCAAGAGTCTTTTCTGTCGTGCATGGGTCGAAGCATGGTAAAATGTAGACGTCACATACGAAAGTGTCATACAAACGGCATAAACAGCAAAACTGCCGATCGCCCAAGGATTTCCACTTCGGATAGCCGCCATCATCAAAACAATGATAGCGGTCATTCCAAAAAGCATTCCGGCACCATGTGTCAAGACATTGGCAACCTCTTCACCATATGTTTGTCGTTGCCTGGCAGCCATCCGCTTATAATTGTTCGGCCTTGAACCCGGCCTCTTTTACTGCTGCAATCACAATAGCAGGAGCAAGATCAACTTTCACTTCCAACACCTTATTCGGATCGGTCAAATCAATCGACCAGTCATCCGAAGCCATCAATGTATTGAGCTTTGCACCTATTGCCGCTACACATCCACCACACTTTGCATTCGTTTTAAATTTTATTGTTGCCATAGCTGTTATGATTTATGATTTATGAATACAAAAATAGGGATATTACCATGAAATTATAATTCATAAATCATAATTTTTTTCACTTCATGAATTTCAATCTTAAACTATTCAATACCACTGAGACGGAACTGAAAGCCATTGCTGCACTCGCCAGCATCGGATTCAACAGCAGTCCGTTTATCGGGAACAAAACGCCCGCAGCCAATGGAATACCGATTACATTATATATAAATGCCCAAAACAAGTTCTGATAAATCAGGCGGACTGTCTGTTTGGACAAACGGATCGCACCGGGAAGCAGCAACAGGTCGGACGTGATAAGCGTAACCATAGCCACATCCATTGCAATATCAGTTCCTTTTCCCATCGCGATGCTGACATCGGCCCGTGCAAGCGCTTGCGAGTCGTTAATGCCATCGCCGACCATCGCCACTTTCTTACCTTGCTGCTGTAAAGATATGATATATTCCTCCTTATCGTTCGGCATCACTTCCGCCTTATAATAACCGATATCCAATGTTGCGGCAACCCGTTCGGCTGTCCGGACACCGTCGCCCGTCAGAAGATGTACTTCTATTCCCTGCTTTTTCAGTTCCTTAACGGCTTCCGCAGAAGTCGGCTTGATACGGTCCGAGATCGCCAGAACTGCCAATAGGCGGGTTTCCTGACCATAAAAAACAACACTTTGCCCATCTTCCTGCCATTGCCCGATTTGCTTCCGTACCTTTTCCGGAATACCAGCCTGAAATATGTCAAGCAATCCCTGGCTCCCCACCCAGTAGGTAACTCCTTCGACCTGAATGCGTACGCCACGTCCCGTCAGGCTCTCGAAATTTTCTGCCTCACAGACCTTTGCTCCGGATTCTTCCAACCAACAGAGAATAGCGGATGCCAGAGGATGTTCGGATTTCTGCTCCGCTGTGTACAAGACATCCAAATAACGGATATTGTCATCTGAAATCCAGTACGAATCCGTGACAACCGGCACACCTTCCGTCAATGTTCCGGTCTTATCCAAAACAACCGTATCGACCTTGCATAAATTTTCCAAAGCGAAGGCATCCTTAATCAGGATATGCTGTTCGGCCCCTTTTCCCATTCCGACCATTAAGGCAGTCGGCGTAGCTAATCCCAACGCACACGGGCAAGCAATAACCAGCACCGAAACGGCAGATAACAATGCATATGAAAAATAACTTTCTCCTCCTATCACCAGCCAACAAACAAAGGTGAGAAACGAAAGCAATACGACGACCGGTACAAATATACCACTTATCTTGTCTACAATCCGCTGAACGGGGGCCTTACTTCCCTGCGCCGATTGAACCATCTGCACGATCTGGGCCAATACGGTCGTACCTCCGACACTTGTCGCTTCCATCGTAAAAGCACCTTTCTGGTTGATCGTTCCGGCCAACACTCGGTCACCGGCATTTTTCTCCACCGGAATCGGCTCTCCGCTTAGCATACTTTCGTCCACCGAAGAGCTCCCCTGTAAAAGCGTCCCGTCCACTGGAATCTTTTCGCCCGGCCGTACACTGACTACATTACCGACCTGAAGATTCGAAATAGGCACCTCCTCTTCTCTACCGTCCGTTACCAAACGAGCTGTTTTAGGCTGTAATCCCATCAATCCTTTTATGGCTGAAGAGGTACTGTTCTTAGCCCGCTCCTCCATCAGTTTGCCTAACAAGACGAACGCGATGATCACACCTGAAGCCTCATAATAAACATGTGGTTCCAGTCCTTTTCCCAGCCAAAATCCGGGACATAAGGTGTTGAAAAGGCTGAACAGGAAAGCTATCGAAGTACTAAGTGCGACCAATGTGTCCATATTGGCTTTTCCCTTGAGGGCATGCCGCACACCGTTCACATAGAACGAACGTCCGAAAAAGATCATAATAGCCAATGCCAACACCATCATGATCCAGTTCCCCAACGGTACATGCATGAACACCATCCCTAAAAGCGCCAACGGGATAGACAACGTCCATGCTCCTATGGTATTCCTCCTCAATATCTTATAATGCATTCGAGCCTTCTCTTCCTGCATGGCTACAGGGTCCTCGGCTTCGACTATCAGATCATATCCGGCAGCCTGCACAGCAGCTTGCATAACCTCCAAAGTGATAACGGACGGATTATAAGTTACCGTCAATGTACCAGCAGCGAAATTCACGCTTGCCTTCTCCACACCAGATAATGCCTGCACCGTACTCTCCACGTTGCCCGCACAGACGGCACAACTCATTTCAAGAACAGGCAATACCTTCGTTTCTGTTTCTCTCATATCGTGTTTAAATGTCAAATTTGTTTCATTAGTATAACAAAGATACGGTTTATTCGGTTATTTTGTAGCCAAATAAATATTCTTTGATTTTAATAGAATTATTTGCAGATAAAGGCTATTATTTAACATTCGAATATACGACCTTTGCCAATAATCAAACGAATGAACGAATTAAATAATAAGACGTATGATACTTGATTCATTAAACAACACAAAAAAAATCGAATGCCTGCATCCTCTATTCAAAAAAGCATTCGACTATCTAAAATCTACAGACTTCTCTAAAGTGGAAGATGGTAAGCATGAACTGGATGGTTCTCGCTTATATGTAAGCGTTGTCAGTATCTTTGGCAAGGAAAAGAAAGATGCCGCTATCGAAACACACAAAAAATACATCGACATCCAAATGCCTCTGTTAGGTGTGGAGAAAATCGGTTGGAAACCGGGATGTGAGCTGCAGGAAGAATCAACTCCTTATAACGAGCAAAAAGACATCGCTTTCTATATCGACCGTCCTACAGCCTACACCAAGATCTATCCGGGACAGTTCGCCATCTATTTCCCCGAAGATGGCCATGCTCCCGGTATCGGCCAAGGTAATATCCGCAAAGTGATTGTAAAGGTGCAAGTGGAAGAATAAAAATGAAGCCGACCCTTAAAAGAGTCGGCTTCATTTTTTGAGAAACAGTGCATAAAATCTCCTCAAACAAGGCAGATAAACAGCTCCACATCCCCGTTCCGGTTTCACGAAGATCCGGGTCTCCACCTCTTCCACACCCGGATCTCCCATACCCTTCCACCCGGGTCTGAAGAAACTTTTCAAGTTGTTTTTGGTAAAAGAACAGCTTGTCTTCATGAAAAAACGAGCCTATTTAATCTATTTTGTATCAGCTTCAGAAGATATCTGGAATTTGATAGAAGATTGACATATAATGCTTTATTGTTTTTAACTATGATGGTTATGATAGATGAATGATAGTTGAAAACAGGAACTATCATAAAATAACATACTGTTTTACAAGCATATAAATTCAATTATGATAGTATGACAGTTGTTTTGCAAAACTTTTATATAGATTACCCGGATAAACGTAGATCCCTAAAATCTACGTTTATCCGGGTGTCCCGTGTCATCTACCGTTTAGTAGTAAACACCAACTGTTTCACCATGACCTATGCATGCATCACCAGCAACGGCGTGTCGGTATGGAACAGCATCTTACGGGCGATCGAAGGATTGAACATACGTGCCAGGATATTCCGGCGATAGGTACTGAGCGCTATCACGTCGATATGTTCGTCCCGCACAAACTTTTCGATTGCCAGCAACAGGTCGCCGTCGGCCAGCACCGTATGGGTGATATGTGCTTGCGGATACTGCTTCTTGAAATACTCGTTGACTCCGGTCAGCCGTATTTCATTCCATTCGTTCTTACTTGTCGAGATATTGAACAAATGAATGTGGGCATTGTACGGTTTGATGATTTCCATAAACTCATCGAATGCCACCAAGTCGCGTTGATTGAAGGAAGTGGCAAAAGCTATATTTTTAGCTTCGCTCAAATCTTCAAAAGGTACATTTTCGGGAATGGCCAGGACAGGAACCTTATTCACCTCGATCACTTCACCCGTGACACTGCCGATCAGGTCCATATCTTTCTGGCTCTTTCCACGAGTCCCCATCACGATCAATGACGGATGATATTCCTTGCTATAGGCAATGATCTCTTCTTCCGGCAAACCTTCGCGGAGCACATAATTGTATTTCACTTTAGGAAGTTCACCAGAGTGTATCTTGCGGTTGATCAATGTACAGATGTTTTCCATATCGATCTGGACACGCTTCAGGACATTCTGCGCTGTCTCTTCCTCGTTCACCTGATAAGCCAATGTGTCGCCCATCGGAATAGCAGACGGGAAATAAGGGCTGAAATAAGCGTGCATGATCATCACTTCGGCTCCGACTTTATGGGCATAGTTGATTCCCAATTCACACGCTTTGATAGAATAGTCGGAAAAGTCTATCGGTATCAATATCTTCTTTTCCTGATGACCGGCTTTTTCCTCTTGTTCGGCATCCTCGCTAAGCCATTTACTGTCTTCGATGATACGCAAGGCATGAGGCAGATCGCTTTCTTTAATTCGCACACGTACACCAGCCGAAACTACCGGTTGGATTTGGTTCACATTGTGTATGTAAACTTCAATCCCCTCTGTTTCAAGCATCGTTTTGAGAATCTGAGCTTTCTCAAACGTGTGAATCGCTAACGTTACTAATTTATCTTCCATACTCGTGTGTTTTTATAAATTAAACAATCGGAAATCACTAAATGTTGAAAAAAAAATCCCACAGCGTCTTTTCAGATTCAGCTATGGGATTTCTTTATAAAATGAATTTCTTTACGCTTGCTGTGCTTCCGACACTTCCTCGTTTTCAGCAAGTATCTGCAAAGCACGCTCGAATATTGTGGTATCGTCCAACACTACCAAGCCTCCGTCTGGTCCCGGTTCAATATGTATTCCACAACTTTTGCCATCTTTAAAATTATGCCCGCCGAAATAGTTGCGAACTGTTTCAACAGAGATTCCCAGTTCATCAGCAATACGGTGAGTACTTCCGTCAGGCAGGCTGTCTTTCAGTCTGCGAAGTTCATTAAATGTAATAGTTTTTGTCATGGCTTCCTTATTTTGAAGGTTAATTACTTTGTTTAATTTCATGCCACTAACTTAGTCATTATAAATTACAGCAACAAAATTATTCCGTGTAAATAAATATGCTTTACGACATGTATCACTTTTGCAGGCAAGCCGCAAGCGGCACATTAAAAATAATAATGATCAGGACCGTCACATATATTGCATAGACTATGAGACGGATACGTTTCTTCGAATACAGCGGTTCCCCTTTATTCACCCCCACAAGAAGTAATTTCGAACGACTGAAAGAATAGAGCTTGTAGACCAGATAACCGAAGAACACACCCGAAATAGCACCCGGCACAATATCCGAAATGAAATGAACCCCGAGATAAACCCGTGTATAAGCGGTAAGAACCGCCCAGAAAAAGATTGTCCAGCCGAACAACTTATCCCGCATGATCAATGCCATAAGAGTCGCGAAACCGAAAGCGTTCGCAGCATGGCTGGAGATAAATCCGTAAAGTCCTCCCCGGTATCCGAAAACAGTTTTCACCTGATCCATAAAATCAGGATGGTGAGTCGGGCGGAAACGTGTGAAGACAGGCTTACAGACGTGAGAGGCAAACTGGTCGCACAGCGTAACGACCAATACGATCGCCAATAGGATCAATAATGACTCACGCCAGTTCTTTTTATAAATCAGAACCAACAGGATCAGAAAGGCTAACGGCAGCCAAACTGCCTTTCCTGTGAAAATCCACATAAAACGATCCAGAAAAGCAGAGTCGCTGCCGTTAAGCGCAAAGAACGCGTCGCGTTCGTAAATTAGTATTTTCTCAACCATTGAAAAAGGAGATTTGTGATTTGTGATTTATAATTTATGCGTCAATGATAAATCATAAGTTATAAATCACAAATCCTAAATGATTTCCATGTCTTTGCTGGGCATCCATCCTACATTTCCATCTTCCATTTCTATTTCATTCCAGTCTCCCAACTTGCTCTTGATAGAGACCTTCGTTCCTTCATGCAGAATAAACAAGTCGGTTCCGCTTGCATCGGGAGAACTTTTCACTGTCACTGTCGGAGCAAACACGATCGCGCTCTTCCGGTTTACCAGCTCGTCCTTCTGGTTGCCGGCAAAGATATTGGCAAAGATGACCAACACCAAGAATACCAGCCCCAGATAAAACCCGATCTTCTTCAAATGAATCCACTTGGAGAAGAAGAACAGGATCAGACAGCCGATAAAAAGGATAAAACAAACAATACCGATTTGCGCCCACGAATCGGCAGCCCCCATGTTCTGAACCTTGTCGAACCAACGGTGCAGGAAGAAATCGCCCACCGGCTCGATCTTGTCTACAGACTTCTGACGTGCCAGCTGCAAATTGAAACGGATATCCCCGTCTCCCGGATCCAGTAGCAAAGCCCGCTCGTAATTCAGGATGGCCGGGGCAATCTTGTTCTCCTTATAATAGGCATTACCTAAGTTATAGTAAATCTCAGCCGATTCGCCATGCGTTTTCAGAAGCCCTTCGTAGAGTTCGATAGCCTTGCCATAGTCTTCTTTCGTATAGGCAACTTCCGCCTCTTTAATCGTCGCCTCTTGAGCAAATGCCCCTAAGGTAACGAATTGAACCAGCAGAAAGAATACGATCTTTTTCATATTTATATTCATCTTCATCGCGTTACTTTTTAATTGTATTTTCCATTTTACCAATGGCATCCACTGTCTGTTCATATAGCTTATCCATTGCATCCGAAGCCTGTGCCGGAGCATAGCGGGCAAACTCGCAAGTGTTCAGGATATCCATAAATTCTTTGATCAAAGCGTCATCCACACCATACTTTGCCAGTTCCGTTTCGACATTATCCTTTGTCAGGTTGGCCTGAGGTATACTCAACTTGTCGCTTAAGTAGCCCCACAAGGCACGAAGCACTTCGTCATAGAATTCTTCTTTCTTGTTTTCCTTCATCAGCTTGCCGGCATTTTTCAGACGTCTTACCGCCATCTTATTGGCTTTCTTCGTACGGACCAATGCCAGATTGGAATTTTCCTTCACCTGCTTGCGGTAGATGAAAAAGAAGACAATGAACAGGATTGCCGGAATCAGATAGCACATATAGTACATGAATGAGCCGAAGAACAGTTCATTATTCGGAACAAAATGAATGCCGTTCACTTTCAGATAACGGATATCCTTACCCAGGTATTTAACACTCTCCTTGTTGCTGAAGTTAGAAACGACAGGAGAAGATGTTCCACCCCCCTTGCCCTGCTCTACGTGAAGTTTGTATGGTTCGGATGTAATTGTCTTATAGGAACCGGTCTTCGTATCGAAATAAGAGAATGCGATAGCCGGAATTTCAAAATCGCCTGCGTAACGCGGGATGGCCATATATTCGATCGTCTTCGTACCGGAAGTTCCTGCCGCAGTAGTCTTGATGTCCACTTCCACCTTCGGATCATAAACGTCGAAATCGTTCGGGAAAGCGACTTCCGGATTCTTTACCAGCTTGATGTTTCCATTACCGGAAATCTTCACCTTCACGGTAACGGCATCATCTGTCTTTACATTATTGGAACTGATGCTGGAGGTCATTGTGAAATTGCCTACCGCACCGGAGAACGACGCCGGTTTACCCGATGGTAACGGCTTGACATCGATCGTTACAGGGGGCGTTGTCAATTCTTTCTTTACATCTATATAAGACGACGAACCGAAGAAATCATCGAATACACTGCTTCTCTGTCTGGCCGGTCCGGGCACACGTAAAACAATATCCAGTTTCCCGGAAGGGATCGTAATCTTCCCTGAACGCTGAGGGTACAGCACCGTCTGTTTTATAATGGCAGTCCCGTAGTTCTTTCCCTTATAGTTCTCCATTACCAGTTGCTTATTTTGCGGCAATTCTACCTCTTGGGCAAGGAAACCTGTAAATTCGGGGAATTTAGGCTGGTCGATCCCTCCGATATCTTTTCTTACATACAATTTAAATGTAACCAAAATACCTTCCTGTTCATATACATTCCGTTTAGAAACATCGATTGTCAGAAAAGCATCGTCCTTACTGATACCAGTACCGGTCGAACCGCCTTTGGTTGCCTCTTCCGCCTTATCGGGAGGAAGCACTTTTATCACTAATGCGTTAGATGTGTAATTGGCGCCTTTGACCTTGATTGTTGCCGGTGCGATATTGAAAGTACCCTCTTTCTTCGGTTGGAGAATATAGGTGAACGTCAATGACGTTTCGGTTGTCATTTTACCGTTAATGATCTGGGTACTCATATTTGTGGAAGTAGACGGACCTATCAATACCTCAAAGTCCGGTATTTCCGGTACACGTATATCCTTACCTTCCGCATTCACCGTGTACGACAATCTGAAAGTTTCTCCCATAACAACAGCTTCCGGAGCAGAAGCCTTGAACGTCACATCCGCCGCTCTGGCTGCCAATCCGAAAGTTGCAAAGAGAACAAATAAGAAAACTAATTTCCTCATTCCTCAATCCTTATTTTTTAATTTTTAATTCTTAATTTTCAATTTCTGTTTACCACTCCTTATCCGTGCGACGACGCTGTTGCTGTTGAGCCTGCGCTTTCTTCACCTTCTCCTGAGTGTCTTTTTCATCCTGCAGGAAGGCATCCAACATCTGTTGAGCGTTATCCTTGCTCATCTGTTCCTGCTGCTGCGGCTGTTGTTCCTGTGTCTTATCCTGCTTCTTATCATCCTGCTGTTGTTGCTGATCTTGGTTCTGCTGCTGTTGATCCTGTTTATCCTGATCTTCCTTCTTGTCCTCGTTCTGATCCTGATTTTGATCTTCATTCTGCTGATTCTGCTGATCGTGCAACAATTTTTGTGCCAAAGCCAAATTATAACGTGTTTCATCATCTTTCGGATTCAGGCGCAAAGATTGTTTATAAGCTTCGACACTTTTGGCATACTCTTTACTCTGCATGCCAATATTTCCGACATTATGGTAAATCTCAGCCAAGCGAGCTTTACCTTCGGGCGTTTCGATCATCTTCTCTCCCTGTCCGGCTAGCAACTGGTACTGCTCAGCAGCTTCAGGGAATTTCTTCTGCTTATACAAAGCGTTCCCCAAGTTATAAGTTCCTTCGGACGAACGCGGGTTCACTTCCAAACTTTTCCGGTAGGCGATTTCCGCCTCGGTAAACTTTTCCGTCTCATAAAGTTTATTCCCCTCCCGCACATTCTTACGTTCCGCCTTTTGGGCAAACACAGCCCCGCAGCAGAACATGAATGCCGCCATCCATATAATCGATTTTCGCATACGTTTCATCTTATCCATAGCATTTTAAGAGAATAATTTTACTTTTTTGAATACACGGTTCTTGCGGTCCAGCGTCATGAAATCCACTAAAAGCAGAATCAATGCGATCCAGGCAAACGTCTGGAAACGTTCGTCATATTCCGAATAGACTTTGCTGTCCAGTTCCGATTTATTCATTTTATCGATCTCTTTTTGAAGTGCACGAAGCGCTGAATTGGTGTTGTCGGCACGGACATACGTCCCATGGCCGGCAGCCGCAATCTCCTGGCACATCTCTTCATTTAGTTTCGTGATCACCACATTCCCATCCTTATCCTTCATGTAGTTGTTGCTACTGTCCACAGGGATCGGAGAACCTTTCGGGTCGCCCATGCCGACAATGTTCACATGAATGCCTTTTTCTGCTGCTGCGGCAGCTGCTTTCACGGCATCGTCTTCGTGGTTCTCACCATCGGTGATCAGGATAATCGCCTTGTCCGATGTCTCGCTCGGTGTAAAGGAACGCATCGCCAGGTTGATAGCTGCGCCGATGGCCGTACCTTGTGTCGACACCATCGACGGGTTGATGGATGAAAGGAACATCTTGGCCGAGACATAATCGGAAGTGATAGGAAGCTGCGTGAAAGCATCTCCCGCGAAAACGATCAGTCCGACCTTATCATTAGAAAAGCCGTCAGTCAGCTTGGACAACATCTGCTTGGCCTTGGACAGGCGATCCGGCGAGACATCTTCCGCCAACATCGAATTGGATACGTCCAGACAAACCATGATCTCCACTCCCTGACGCTTCACTGTCTCCAGTTTGGAGCCGAACTGCGGTCCGGCCATAACTATGATAACCATCGTGATGGCTCCGAACAACAGCCAAAACTTCAGATGCTGACGCTTGGGAGAAACCTCCGGCATCAACTCTGCCAACAATTCGGGATTACCATATTTCTTGATTGCCTTCTTCTTCAAGACGATTGCATACACATAGAATGCAACCAGCACAGGAAGCAGGAAGAGCAAGTATAAAAAGTCCGGATGTGCAAAACGAAACATAAGCCTTTTATATTTACGGTATATTTCTTAACAATGTATTTCTCAATAATATCTCGACCAGCAACAGCGAGAACAGCAGGATCGCCCAATTCTTGTACTCTTCCTGCTTTTTACTGTATTCCTGCACGCTGATCTTCGTCTTCTCCATCTTATCGATTTCCGAATAGATCTCCTTCAGGCTGGCATTATCCGTCGCACGGAAATACTGTCCGCCGGTCGTAGCGGCAATCTGTTTCAGGGTCGGCTCGTCGATCTCTACATCAACATCCATATACTGGACACCGAAGGCCGTCTGGAACGGATAAGGAGCCTTGCCCTGCGTTCCGACACCAATCGTATAGACACGGACCCCGAACGTCTTGGCTATCTCGGCGGCCGTCACCGGAGCGATCTCGCCCTGGTTGTTCACACCATCCGTCAACAAGATAATCACTTTCGACTTGGCCTGGCTATCCTTGATACGGCTGACTGCATTCGCCAACCCCAGACCGATCGCCGTACCATCCTGGATTATACCCGGCTGAACATCCTTGAAGAGGTTCAGCAGAACCGTATGGTCGGTTGTCAACGGACATTGCGTGAAGCTCTCCGCCGCGAATACAACCAATCCGATATTATCGTTCGGGCGACCGTTGATAAAGGCGGACGCCACATCTTTGGATGCTTCCAGACGATTCGGTTTCAAGTCCTGCGCCATCATACTGGTCGAGATATCCATTGCCAGCACGATGTCGATACCTTCCGTCGAAGAATTCTGCCAACTGTTAGTCGACTGCGGACGCGCCAATATCACGACGAGGACAGCTACTGCCGCCATACGCAAAATGAAAGGAACATGCCTGAGCCAGACTTTCCAGGAGCTTGCTCCCGGAGCATCGAAACCTTCCGTAGAGGACACCTGCAAACTCGCCTGATTCTTGCTCAGTTTGTAGACGTACCATCCGATCATTGGGATCAGCAACAATAACAAATACAGATATGTAGGATTTGCAAATATCATCTTATTCTTTACTTATATTTGAATCATTCTTTTCTACAGACTCTACTTCACCTTCAGCCTTTTCACCTTCTCCGGGAACGGGAATCTCTTCCACCTTCGTCTGGTTAATGAACAGATAAGCGTTCATCAAACTCAAGTCGTTTTCATCGGGCAGCGGATTCATCTTCGCGAACTTCACGAAATCGGCCAGTTGCATGATCTGCTTCAGGCTTTCATAGACAGAAGTCGCCTCCTGCTGCTTACGGATGATATCGAGTATCTCACCGGAAGTCATTTCCATCGCATTGATACCGAAACGATCCACAATATAACGACGCAACGTATCCGTAATCAATGTATAATACTCCTTGCTACGCCCCTGTTGCCAGAGCTTCTGCTGCTTGATCTCGTCAAGTTCCTTGATCGCCTGTTCGTGAGGCGGAAGTTTAGGTTCCGGCTTCTTGAACGGTAGGATGGACTGACGGTTACGCATACGTTTGATCACATAGGCAACCACACAGATCAGGAACAGAGTCAGCAACACACCGAATATCCAGGGATAGTAATCGGCCAATACAAAAGGCGGCTTCCAGACGTTTTTAATATCGTAAAACTCCTCCGGTTTGTCGGCATTGACAGGAACCGTCGACACCTTCAAGGCCACCTGGTTGGAGTAAACGGTATCCGCCCCGTCGATCACCATGAATGGAGGCAACAGATAAAGGGAAGAGTCGAAAGAAGTCACCAGCAAGTCCTGCTTGATCAGCAGGCGGTCGTTTTCGATCAAGGTGGAGTCCGCTTTCGGAATTTCCAGCACCTCCACTCCTGCCGTCAACGTGTCACGCGGGATGACAAGCTGGACGGCCTTATCTTTGTCTGCCGTTACCGTCAAATGTAAAACAGTCTGCTCTCCGATCAGTATGGCGGCAGAGTCGACACGGACGTCAACGAGTGCCTGCTGCGCATACGCTTTCCCGCCGGACAGGAACGTTCCACCGGCAAGTGCAAGTAACAGAATGCTTTTCTTTATTAATTTCATTTGTTTGCTTTAATTACGTTTGTCAAAAAGAGCAATCAATGCTTTCACATAATCATCTTCTGTACGGACAGAGACCGAATCGACACGACATTTCTTAAACGAATCGCTCATAGCAGCCTGCCGGCGGTCCCACCATTCCTTGTAGGCGGCCCGTACACGGGCGGACGAGCTGTCTATCCAGCGTTCCTGTCCCGTCTCTGCATCCTTGATCTTCATCAACCCTACAGCCGGTAGTTCCGTCTCGCGGCGGTCGTACACCTGTATGGCCACCACGTCATGCTTGCGGTTGGCGATGGTCAAGGCATCCTTGAAACCATCCTTGTCGATAAAGTCGGAGATCAGGAAAGCCGTACAGCGCTTCTTGATCGCATTGGTCAGATATTTCAATGCCTGTGCGATATTGGTCTGCTTTTTATCCGGCCGGAAGTCGATCAGTTCGCGAATGATATACAAAATATGTTTCTTCCCTTTCTGGGGAGGGATGAATTTCTCTATCTTGTCGGAGAAGAACACCACACCGATCTTGTCGTTGTTCTGGATAGCCGAGAAAGCCAGTGTCGCCGCGATCTCCGTAATGACTTCTTTCTTCATTACATTCACGGAACCGAAGTCCCTGCTGCCCGACACGTCGATCAGCAACATCACCGTCAGCTCCCGTTCTTCTTCGAACACCTTCACGTATGGGCGGACGTAACGTGCGGTCACGTTCCAGTCAATATCACGGATATCGTCTCCGTATTGATACTCGCGCACTTCGCTAAACGCCATACCACGCCCTTTGAACGCAGAATGGTATTGCCCGGCAAAAATATTGCGTGACAAGCCGCGCGTCTTTATCTCAATCCGTCGAACCTTCTTTAATAGTTCACTTGTTTCCATATTATTCAGTTGAAAGTTGAGAGTTGAAAGTTGAAAGTTAATAAGAGAGCTAAAAACGGGCTGCTTACGCAACTTTCAACTCTCAACTTTCAACTTTCAACTATTTAAGGGACTTCGACTTTGTTCAGGATTTCGCTGATCACCTCTTCGGATGTCAGGTTATTGGCTTCCGCTTCGTAGCTCAAACCGATACGGTGACGCATCACGTCATGGCATACGGCACGGATATCTTCGGGGATCACATATCCTCTGCGTTTGATAAAGGCATACGCACGGGCAGCCAGCGCCAAACTGATGGACGCACGCGGAGAGGCTCCGAAGGAGATCATGTTAGCCAGGTTTGCCAAACCATGTTCCTGCGGGAAGCGGGTAGCAAACACAATGTCTACGATATAGCGTTCGATCTTTTCGTCCAGATAAACCTCACGGACAACCTTACGGGCTTCGAGGATCTCTTCCTTCGTCAGGATCGGTTTGATGTCCGGCTTCACTCCGGAGATATTCTGACGGATAATCAGCTTTTCTTCTTCTTTCTTCGGATAGTTGATGATGACCTTCAGCATGAAACGGTCTACCTGTGCTTCAGGCAGCGGATAGGTTCCTTCCTGCTCGATCGGGTTCTGGGTCGCCATTACCAAGAAAGGAGACGGTAATCTGTATGTATTTTCGCTGATTGTCACCTGGCGTTCCTGCATTGCTTCCAGAAGGGCACTCTGCACCTTTGCCGGAGCACGGTTGATTTCATCCGCCAATACAAAATTAGCGAAGACTGGACCTTGTTTGACTTGGAATTCTTCGCTTTTCTGACTATAAATCATCGTACCGATCACGTCAGCCGGCAGCAAGTCCGGCGTGAACTGGATACGGCTATACTTCGCATCGATCAATGATGCCAGTGTCTTAATGGCCAATGTCTTTGCCAATCCAGGCACACCTTCCAACAGGATATGGCCATCTGAAAGCAGACCGATCAATAATGATTCAACCAAATGTTTCTGTCCAACAATTACCTGGTCCATACCCATCGTAATCATGTTCACAAACGAACTTTTACTTTCAATTCGCTCGTTCAACTCACGAATGTCTACTGTCTGACTCATAGATTTTTTTCAATTATATTGTTACTATTTTTTACTTGCTTTTTTAAGATGCACAAAATTAGAAATGTTAAATTCGTATTCTGCACTTTCGCAGTTAAATAATACTAACCTGCGCAGAACTATTTTGTTTTATTTTACTTAAAAGGGAGAGTTTTTATTACAGTTTGCCACTCAGTATCTCAGTCTGGCGGGCAGCGGCTTTTTCAATGGAAGAACGATCATGACGGTCAATGCCGTACATTTCCGGTGCAGGCACCTCGATCACAGTGCCGATAGGCACATTATTCGGGTCTGTTATGACAGCTCTGTTATATTCATACAGATATACCCAGAACAATTTGCTTCCGTAATATTTCAACGAGATCAGCGTCAGGCGGCTTCCCGGCTCGATCTTGACACGGGCAATGACTTTAGGCGAAGTGGCTTCGGGTTCAACTTCCGGATTTTCCACCGTTGTTTCACCCACAGTCTGGGAAGAATCTTCATTGGCAAAAACGATTGTCGTATCCGGAACGGCTTCGGTCGCAACAGTCTCTCCTTTGGGAAAGACCGTATCAATCCTCAAGGGCTCTTTTCCCTTTTTGAAAAAGTACGCACGATTCAGGTAAAGCCCGATATTGAATAGCATAAGAAGGAATACAAACATAGAAACAACGGCAATCCGCTTCGTGCGGAGCTTCTTTCTTTCCGCATCCGGACCAGTTTCTACCTCTTCGCTCGGACTGTCAGGTCCGGAACTATCCGAACATTCGTCCACAACCGGTTCAAGGGTATCCATCCCTTCATCTTCGGGCTGCCCGGCAGGTTCTTCTTCTGAAAAGACAACCGGGTCTTCTTCCGGAGGAACAGCAGATCCCTCTTCCGAGAAGACAACAGGTTCTTCTTCGGGAAGATGTTTCTCTTCCGGTATCATCTCCTCAATCGATTCGTCTTCCGTCTCTTTTATGTCCGGTTCGTCCAACACGACATCCATATCGGTAAAATCGACATTCTCCCGCAGTTCGGTCGTTTCAAAAAAAGAGAACGGTTTATTGACAAGCTCCCGCAGTTCCTTGTCCGGCAGGAAGGAAAACTTGTAATGTTCCGGGATTACAAAACGTTCACCCGTATTCACATGAATGCTTTCACGCTTCTCCACCGGAATGATCTTAAAAGTACCGAGCCCTTTGACCTTTACCAGTTTATCCGTATAGACACCTTCCGACACGACCGCTATGAATTCTCTCAAAAAGCGCTCGGAACTATTCTTGTCCTTACCTGTATATTCGGCCAACAGACCGGCCAGATCCTGTATCGCCAGCCGGTTATTCATGATCGCCTAATTCTTTAAGTTTATTCTTGACGGTCGTTCCGGGTTTGAACACCGGGACAAGTTTGGGAGGGACTAAATACCGTTTTCCGTTTGAAGGATTGACAGAGATCCGTTCCGCTTTTTTTTTCACCTCAAACTGACCGAAGCCCTGCAAATATATGGTGTCGTTATCTACCAGACGCGAACTGACGACGGAACTCAGGACAGAAAGCGTTTCAGCAACTTCCTGCGCAGTCCAACCCATACGGGCGGCAAGTTCAGTAACCAGTTCCTTATTTTTCATATCCGCGTCCATTAATAGATTATGCAGCTATATTAGTTATTTTTTCGTAAACCGACAAACATCTTTGCAGTTTTTATGCCAAATTAAAGTACGCTTCCATACAGGTCAAACGCCTGCGCATCGTCAATCCGTACGTCATAAAACATTCCGGGGATCAATTGCTTCTCTTTAGAAACAAGTATTTCCGGGTCGACCTCCGGCGAGTCGAATTCCGTACGGCCGACATAGAAATCTTCTTCTTCCCGATCGATCATCACCTTGAATACCTTTCCGATCTTGGAACCGTTCACTTCGGCCGAAATGCCTTCCTGTATACGCATCAGATAATCCAAACGGTCTTGTTTGACTTCCGGATCGATATCATCGGTATAATGTTTAAACGAATAGGTTCCTTCCTCATGACTGTAAGCAAAGGCGCCCATACGTTCGAAACGGGCTTCTTTTACGAATTCGACCAGCTCTTCAAAATCCTGCTCGGTTTCTCCCGGATGGCCGACCATCAAGGTCGTACGCAGATGGATGCCGGGTACTTCTTCCCGCATCCGGCGTATCAAGGCATATGTTTCTTCTTTCGTGATGTTACGGCGCATTTTCTTCAACATCGGGTCGCTGATATGCTGAAGGGCGATATCCATGTATTTGCAAACGTTACCGCGTTCGCTCATCACCCTGAGCAGGTCATAAGGGAAATGGGACGGATAACCATAATGCAAGCGGATCCATTCCACTCCCGGAATATCGGAGATGCGTTCCACCAGTTCCGGCAACGCATGGCGTTTATACAAATCCAAACCGTAATAAGTCAAATCCTGGGCGATCACCTGAAATTCTTTCACACCCTGTTTCACCAGCAGGCGAACCTCTTTCTCGATCTCTTCCATCGGTATGGACTGGTAACGCCCCGTACTGATCGGAATGGCACAATACGAACAGGTACGGTCACACCCTTCGGCGATCTTCAGGTAGGCGTAATGCCGGGGAGTCGTCAAGACGCGGTCGGCAGCCAATTCCCTGTGGTAGGATTTGCCCAAATCGTTCAGCAACTCTTTCCAATTGAACTTTCCATAAAAACGGTCGACTTCCGGCAACTCATTTTCCAGGTCTTTTAAGAACCGTTCGGAAAGGCATCCCATGACAAACAGTTTACCAATCTTCCCTTTCTTCTTGGCCTCTCCCAGATCGAGTATCATATTGATCGACTCTTCCTGGGCATCTCCGATAAAACCGCAGGTATTCACAACAACGATTTCACCATTAATCTTATGGGGGTCATGTTCGACGGTATACCCGTTCGCCACGAACTGGCGCATAAGCTGCTCCGAATCCACCAGGTTCTTTGAACATCCCAGCGTTATAATATCTACCTTATTTTTCCTCATATATTATGGTACAACTCCCTTTATTCTCCGAAAAGGGAGTTTACAAATTCTTTTCTATTGAAAACCTGGAGATCCTCTATTCCTTCTCCCAAGCCGATGTATTTGACAGGGATACGGAAATGATCCGAAATACCGATCACGACGCCACCTTTGGCCGTTCCGTCCAATTTGGTAACCGCCAAAGCATTCACCTCGGTTGCAGCCGTAAACTGCTTGGCTTGTTCAAATGCGTTTTGTCCGGTAGAACCGTCCAATACCAACAAGACTTCGTGCGGTGCATCGGGAACCACTTTCTTCATCACATTCTTGATCTTGGTCAGCTCGTTCATCAGATTGATCTTGTTATGCAGGCGACCGGCAGTATCGATGATCACCACATCCGCCCCGTTCGCCTTTGCCGAACTCAACGTGTCAAATGCCACCGAAGCTGGGTCGGAACCCATCTTCTGCTTCACGATAGGCACTCCTACCCGTTCGCTCCAAATCACCAATTGCTCTACAGCTGCGGCGCGGAACGTATCGGCTGCTCCCAAATACACATTTTTACCGGCCTTCTTGAACTGATAAGCCAGTTTGCCGATCGTGGTCGTCTTGCCTACCCCGTTCACGCCTACGACCATGATGACATACGGCTTCTTGTCTTCCGGAACCGTAAACGACTCCAGGTCTTCCGTATGATTTTCTGTAAGCAGGGAAGCGATCTCTTCACGCAGGATCGCTGTCAGCTCACTGGTCGTCACGTATTTGTCTCTGGCTACGCGGTCTTCGATACGGGATATGATTTTCAGTGTAGTATCTACTCCGACATCGGAAGTAATCAGTACTTCTTCCAGATTGTCCAGAACTTCGTCGTCCACCTTGCTTTTACCGGCAATGGCTCTGGTAATCTTAGAAAATACATTTTCTTTTGTCTTAGATAACCCCTTGTCCAGAGTTTCCTTTTTTTCCTTACTGAAAAAGCTAAAAATACCCATACCTTAATTATTGCTTAATTATTTCTTTTCTGAATGAGTGCGCTAAATTACTAAATAATTGACAATTGACAATTGACAATCGACAATTTTATTTGCACAACCTGATTTACAATCCAGACATTCCTCTTCTTTATTAATTGTCAATTGATTCAGTCCATTCTTCCCTTGTAGTCTTCGTAGCCGAACTCCCTATACATCACGAGCCGGTCCTCCTTGCTCCACAAAGCCAGGGATGGATGCGGGATTCCGTTGAACATGGTCGTTTTGACAATGGTATAATGGATCATATCTTCGAATATCAATTTATCACCCACTTTCAAGGGTTGCTCGAAAAACCAATCGCCCATATAGTCACCACTCAGACAGCTGTTTCCTCCAATACGATAAACAGGCTTTCCTTCTTCCGGCTCTATAGCCCCGCGAATCACCGGTTTATAGGGCATCTCCAGACAATCCGGCATATGGCAAGTGAAAGAGGCATCTATGATCGCGGTCTTGATACCATGATTCTCCACGATATCCACCACCGTCGTCAGCAGGAATCCGGTTTGCCACGCAAATGCGCTTCCCGGCTCCATGATGATTTCGAGGTTCGGATATTTGGCCTTGAACGCCTGCAACAGCCCGATCAGATGTTCCGTGTCATAGTCTTTTCGTGTCATCAGATGCCCGCCTCCCATATTCAACCATTTGATATGCGGCAGGAAACGGCCGAAACGCTTTTCTACTTCTCCCAACGTCTTTTCCAGATCATACGAACTCGATTCGCAAAGCGTATGAAAATGCAAGCCCTCGACACCGTCGGGCAACTGACCATCCAAAAGGTCGCTAACCACTCCCATCCGGGAGCCCGGAGCGCAAGGATTATACAAATCCGTTTCGACATCCGAATATTCAGGATTGATGCGCAGACCGCACGATACCCGATTTCCGTCCGCCTGCACCATCGGATAGAAACGTTCGAATTGCGTAAGCGAATTGAACGTCACATGACTACTGTATCTTAAAATCTCCGGGAAATCCGCTTCCGTATATGCCGGCGAATAGGTATGTGCCCGGCTACCCATCTCTTCAAAAGCCAGCCTGGCCTCAAACTTCGAACTTGCTGTCGAATACGGAATATATTCACGCACGATCGGAAATGCTTTCCACATCGCAAACGCCTTAAAAGCCAGGATTACATTAACTCCCGCCCTCTCCTTCACGCTCTTGATCAGTGACAAATTACGGCGGAGCAACTCTTCTTCCATCACATAACAGGGAGATGGTATCATATTGAAGTCTATCATCCGGTAAGTATTTTTCTTTGATTCTGTCGGGCAAAGATACATAATAAAAAGCGAAAAACAAGAACAGGGCTTATCGCCTCCCTTCTTCTTATCGTACTTTTTCCTAAAGATCCGTTAGTCCAAATCAAAACACACAGGCATGAAAATGAAATCCTCCACAACACCAGAAGCAAGAAGCCCTTTTTTCCTCATTAACAATTATTACCATAAGACACGTACTCTTATCTACTAAAATAAAGTAGATTTGCGAAAAGATAGTAATCTGAAATTCAAAAAAAACAACAAGACAATGGAAAGACTGACTGCACAAGAAGAAAGCGTAATGTTGTATATCTGGAAATTAGGATCATGTTTCATCCGTGACATACTGAACGAAATGCCCGATCCGAAACCGCCCTACACCAGCGTGGCATCGGTGGTCCGGAACCTTGAAAAAAAGAAGTACGTCACCCCGAAGAAATTCGGAACGATCACACTCTTTTCTCCACGTGTGAAAGAAGCGGAATACAAGCGTACTTTCATGTCGAATGTCGTACAAAATTATTTCACCGGTTCTTATAAAGAAATGGTTTCCTTCTTTGTCCGCGATCGTAAATTATCCAAAAGCGATTTGCAGGACTTGATGGATCAGATCGAAAAGGAAGAATAATCAATTATAAAGATATCAATATGATAACTCCGATACTAATCTATTTTCTAAAGGTAAATCTGGCGTTGGCATTTTTATATATCTGTTATCGCCTATTATTCCGTGACGATACGTTCTTCAGGTTACGCAGAGGGGTGTTATTGTCGATTTACCTGATCGCGTTCCTTTACCCTTTACCGGATTTAAGCGGCTGGTTATCCACCCAGACAAGCGTAGCAGGTATAGTCGGCTACTATTCAGGGTTGCTACCTAAAGAAACAGTCCTGACAGCAAGCAATGAAATAGCCGCCTCCGACTGGAAAGAAACCGGGTTCAAGGTTATGCAAGTTATCTGGCTGGCAGGGGCCAGTCTGTTGCTGTCCAGATGTCTGGCAGAGCTGTTCACTGTTTGCCGCTTACACCGGAAATGCAGGAAAATTACTTTGAACGGCACTGAAGTCTGTATCCTTCCGGAAGCGGAAGCCTCCTACTCCTTTTTCGGCTGGATTTTCATTTCATCCGATCCGCATCAACGAGAAAGGCTTGATGACATTTTGATCCATGAACAAACACACGTCCGCCAATGGCATTCGATCGACATGATGGCTGGTGAAATCATCTGTATCGCCTGCTGGCTAAACCCGTTTGCCTGGTGGCTAAAGAAAGAGATCGGTATAAATCATGAATTTATCGCAGATGAACAGGTCATGCTTGCCGGATTCGACAAAAAAGAATACCAGTACCATCTGATCGGAGTAAAACATCCCAATACGGCTATTGCAAATTTATATAACAATTTCAGTGTCTTACCACTTAAAAAGAGAATTACTATGTTAAACAAAAAAAGGACGAACAACGCCAGAAAAGTGAAATACCTGGCACTGGTTCCAATGGCCGCAGGCTTGCTATTGCTCAATAATATCGATGCAATGGCACGTGTTTTGAATGAAAAGGTAGCAGAGGTTATCCAACAGCCGACTGCTCTCGCCACCACTACTGTTTCCAAAATGGAAGCAGCTAATCCGCTTCCACCGGAAAAAGACAAGATTTATGACACATGTGATATCATGCCGGAATTTCCGGGTGGGCAAAATGCATTATTGCAGTTTCTTGCTAAAAGCATAAAATATCCGGCAGAAGCCCAGCAACAGGGAAAACAGGGAAAAGTAGTCGTCACATTCGTTATCGAAAAAGACGGAAGTATTACAAACGCCAAAGTGACACAGGCTTTATATCCCTCATTGGACGAAGAATCCTTACGGGTTGTCAAGTCGATGCCCAAATGGACTCCGGGAAAGATGAAAGGTGGGAAAGCCGTCCGCGTACAATACACAGTCCCGTTAACTTACCGATTGCAGTAGCCTGACAGTATTTCCCTTTTTGAGCAGGACACAAAAAAGGCATGCAATCTTCAAAAATGCTGCCAGGCGATAAACGAAGATCACATGCCCCACGCTCCTCTCGAAGAGGGAGATGTTTTTACAAATTACCACGGCTTACCCGCAGAGGAGTAATAGAAAGAATGATACAAAAGTACTATTTTTTTCCTTTAAGGCCTACATGTTTCGCCTGATGACGCCCCGGATCGAAATTCTTGCGGGAGCCATCGGGCCAGATGACTTCGGCAGTCGTTCCTTCGGGAACGGAAAGGGTGGCCTGTATCTTTTTACCTTTGCGTTTCAGCGACACCTCGATCTTGCCGAAATGCGTATCTACTGTAGCAGAGGCTTCGGTCAAAGTGCCCATTTGGGGACAAACCTTGAAGGAACGAAAACCTGGAGAGGTAGGTTCTATACCGCACACTTTCTGACTCAGCAACGTAAGAGGGCCACCACTCCATGCATGGTTGATCGTACCGCCTCCGAAACCGTCCGGACCGATTCCCCATCCTTCGAACAAGGTCGTATATTCAGGATAATCCATCATTTTCGCATAGCGCTGCTTCATCCTCTCTAAAGCAAAGGCCGGTTCATTCATTTGAAACAAGGCTTCGAGCACATACTTTTCCATATAGGGACTGGCATGGCATTCCTTCTTCAGGACTTTTACCAGAGCAGGATATTTATCAGCGGAAGCTAAACCGGAAACGACAGCCATCGCCTGTGCACGGTCGTCCGTTTCTCCCTTATAGCCGGGAGAGCGATATGCTGATCCTGTCCAAAACTTTGTGTCGAAGCATTTCCCTATACTGTACATCATACGGCCGATCTCATCGGCATCGGCTGCTTTTCCAAGCTGGAGGGCAAAAGCTTTCTCTGCTTTCAAGGCCAAATAATACCAGCAATTTACCAACACGCCCATATCGATGTTTTCTCCCCAGTCACCCCAGCTCCAATCGCCGTCACGCTCGATAACCAGGCCGCTCTTATCTACTTGCCATACTTCGTGCAGATAGTGGTGCATTCGGTCATAAATACCGGCGACAAAGCTACTGTCGCCACTATAATAATACTGGGTATAGAAACCGTACCAACCTACCGAAGCCAACATTTGCAATGGCAACTCTTTCCGCCAGTTACCAGCCGGGGCCGGAGCGAAAATCACACCGTCTTCGCGTTGCCAGTTCATCAGTTCGTAGATGCCTTTCAGCGCCAGTTTATGGCTAGAGGGAGAAAGGGCATAGAAAGCCTCGCCCAATTCGTTCACCTCATCACCCCACCATTGCGCCCGTTCGCGGTCCGGACAGTCCATATAACTATCGCGCATCGTTATATATAAGGTGCGGGCCGAACGTTTCCAAAGTTCGTTCATGAACGGATCATTGCAACTGAAAGAACCTGTAAATTCGGTATCGTAACCGGTCTCCCGGAATTTCACATCCAGCACCTTCACGCCTTCCGGCAGGATATATTGCATCTCGTGACCGTTCATCCAGCCTAAACTCTCATATTCCTGCACGCCGTCGCGCGTGACATATTCAGCGCGGACGTTGTATTGAGAACCGCCCTCATAGTTGTCCGTCCGGATATGGATCACCTTGCCGGCAGGAGCTTCCACTTTCAGATAAGGAGTCACTTGGCTGTTATAAGGCAGGCGACAATAAAGCGTATCGCCGGCAGACGACCGGCGGACACTGACATACGGTTTCAAGCCATAGTCTTTCCATAGGGGTACCGGACGCTCGACCAATTTTCCTAAAGGGGCGACCCCGACAGACGAAATAATTTCAGCATTCGGCATCTTGCCTGTGTAGCCGGGCTGATTCCAGCCGGACATTTCCATCCTGGCATCGAAACGGATATTACTTTCCGGCAAACGATAATTCGGATAGGGCGCCTCAGTATCCTGATAGGCATCATATACGGTGCATTGCCAGCTCTTGTCGGAAACGATCTCGACACCAGAAGAGATAGCTTCAAACAGCAAGGCAGCCAGACCACTATTCACATGGCTGAATCCGCTTTTACCGAAATGCCAGACCAGCACAGCAATCGTATTCTCGCCATTTTGCAAATAAGGAGCTATCTCTACCGGATCGTAGTAGGTGTCATACGGAGAAGGTCCCCGTTTAAGCCCACCTTCAAAGACAACCAGGCGACCGTTTATCCACAACCAATATTTGCTATCGGCAGCGATGCGGGCGGTAAGAGTTTGCGGAACCTTGTCTATATGGACAATTTTACGGAAAGCCAACCAGGTGTTCGTCTTGCTCTGACAACGTTCCGTATTGATCCAATGGGCTTTCCAGCCGGATTCAGCCTGGCCGGAAGCGATACATCCGATTAACAGTAACAACAGAAAATAATGTTTCATGGTATTCTCGTTTAATAAGTTTTCACATGTGTACCAGACCCGACTGTTTCCGTCTTATCGCCGACACGGATATCCGCCGTACAGCCGGACGGGATCGTCACGGTAAGAGTAACTTTGCCTCCTTCCCGTTTCCATTCGCTCGAAATCAAGCCCCGTACAGAATGATACTCACCTTTCACCCAATCCATTCCTTCCACGAAATGAGGCGTAATCAGAATATGGCGGAAACCTGGTTCAACAGCATCGTAGTTGATACCAGCAAGCTGATTCATCATCCAAGCAGAGACATCTCCCATAAAGACATGATTCAGGGAGGCGTCGCGGAACTCAGGACTTAACGTCCAGGTTTCAGGCAACGTCGTATATCCCATCGTTTCCACCCAATAGCCCCAAGAGGGAGCTTCCGTCTTCGTAATCATCTTCATGGCATCCTCGACATAGCCGTAGCGGGTCAGCATGGCCGGAACAGACTTGCTTCCGAGCAGGCCGAAATCGAGGAAATGGTTGTTGGCACGCACGACCTCGCAAAGTTTATCGGCGACCAACTGCTCCTTACCTTCCGGTACGATTCCTAAATAGAGGGCAATCGCCTGTGCCGTCTGGGTTCCTTCAGCATAGACCCCCGTTTCGGGATTGAAGAACTTACGGTTGACCAAGGCCTTCAACTCGTCGGCTCTCTGCCGATAGGGGGCGGCATCTTTACCCAATAGTCCGGCGAAACGGGCCATCAAGATGTAATCCAAATAATAATAAGCGGTAGAGGTATAAGTGTTATTGGTCGTAGACTTCCAATACACCCAATCTCCTAAACCGAAAGTCAGGTAACCACCGTCCTTCTCTTTTGCTTTCAAATAATCCAAATAGCGCAACATCGTAGGATACAGGTTCTCGATACTGCGTGTCTCACCATAATAATTATACAAAGCATTCGGGATGATAAACATGGCGGCATCCCATACCGGGCCGGGCCATTCACCATATCCCCAGCCACTGGAGGGGATAATGCCGGAGATCTCACCGGCTTCGCGCTGGTTATCAATGAAGTCGTTCATCCATTTCTCATACAAGGTGATGGCGTCGAAACCTAACAGGCCGAGGTCGATTGCTACATGCGCATCGGCCGTCCAGCCGTTCTTTTCACGCTGCGGGCAATCGGTCGGAATACTGTGCAGGTTGCTACGATAGGCCTCCATTGTCGCCTTCCATATCTTGTTCAACAACGGATCGGAGCAGGAGAAGGAGCCTACGGGCTCTACCGCCGTGTGCATGAACAGTCCGGTCAGACTCTCTTTTGTCAGGACTACGGGAGCCGAACTTTCAACCTCCACATGCTGGAAACCATGATAGGCGAATGAAGGCATAAAGATTTCCTCTTCACCTGTTCCTTTCAGTGTGAACACATCCATCTGGAAAACCTCTCCCGGTTTCACAGGATGATAATAGACATCTATATTTCCCTGTTCCAGACGACCGTTTGTTTTCAGCAACTCTCCATGCTTCAAAGTGATCCGCGTACCGGGAGCACCTTTCACCTTTAATCGGGACAGACCGGCAAAATTCTTTTCGAATGAAAATACATAAAGTTTATCGCTGAACTTCTTCATCGAGACAGGCTGCAATTCTTCCGTAATCCGGATACCCGGCATCTGCTGGGCGGCCAATAAGGGAGCCGGAGCTTCCGTAACTTGTACCGGCCCCCACTTGCTGTCATCGAACCCTTCCGCGTTCCAACCATTTTCTTCCAACGTGGCATCGTATTTGTCACCGCTGTAGATGTTGTTATAGATATAGGGACCGGTCGCGGTACGCCAACTTTCATCGGTGGCGATGACTTCAGTCGTACCATCGGTATAGCGTAGGCGCAATTCACAGAGTATCCGAGGACGGTTACGCCAACGGGCAGTCTCGAAATTCCAGACAGCTTTGGATTGTACATTGTGCCAGCCGTTACCCAAAACGGTAGCGATAGCGTTGCCACCCGGTTTTAAAAGAGAGGTTACATCATGTGTCACATATAGGATACGTTTGTCGAAATGCGTATAGCCCGGATCAAGATAGTTCTCTCCTACCCGCTTACCGTTGATAAACAAATCGTAATAACCGGCAGCAGCCACATACACGCGGGCTTCTTCAATCTCTTTTCCCAATGTAAAAGCTTTGCGGAACATAGGAGCCGGCTCGAACTCCTTATCGTGACTGTCGGTTATCCATTTTCCCGACCAGTCGGACGACTTGAATTTGGCAGTCTCGAAAGTAGCCGTTTCCGAAGTCTCGCAAATATCTCCATCCTGATCCCATACCGTCACGTTCCAATAGTAACGGGTATGCGGTTCCAATGTCATATTATCGGTATACGGTTGCAGGTTATCCGGCGAGGTCCCGATACGGATTTCCGAACGGGAAGCCAAGAAGTTCTTCTCACTTCCTTTGTATTCCCAAGTGAAACGGGGACTTTTCGTATCCAAACCGATCGGTTCGCGCAGGTATTCTGTTCGCAGGTTCACCGGAACCGTAAGCTCGTTTTTACCTTTGCAACCTATCAGCGAGAAGAAGGTAAGCGAGCAGATCAACAGCATGTTTTTTTTTCCCATATCTTTATCTGATTTGATTATCGTACAACTTTTACTTCGGACGGAGCATCGATCCGACTCCGTACTTTCCCGTCAGCGCCTTTTTCGTGACGGATAGTGATCACACCGTAAGGAGTCGGGAACGTTCCTTCCACCCACTCCAAGTCACCTAAATGCGGTGTGATCCGGACAACGCGGCAACCCGGCTCCACAACCTGAACACCCAACACATATTCACTCAGCCAGGAAGTCGGACCAGAAGCCCAACCGTGACAAAGGCTATGGCGGAAACCTTTATAACAATAAGCCCCGTAATCGCCATGAATATCTTTCTTGCCTACCGGAACCAATTCATCGATGCGAGAAGCGCCGGGCAACCAGTCTAAGTTGAAATCTTCCCAAAAAGTAGTTGCACCCAAATCGAGCATCGCACCCCAGAATTGGCGTATCACGTCGATCGCCCCTTGATAATTGCCGGCAGCAGCCATCGCTCGAAGCATATAATAACCATAAAAAGTAGAGAATCCATGCCCTCCATTAACTGCGAGATATCTCCGATCGGCCTCTTCCGGCTTCATCAGTCCGGCCAACGCCAACAGGGAAGCTGCCTGTTTCGATCCAGGAGCATCCGGAGCAACACCTGACTTCAGGAAAGGTTTTATCACCTTCGAAGCGGCCTTGGTCATCCTGTTTCCTACAGCCTCGCATTCTGCCGCCAACGCATCTTCACCCAACACCTTACAAAGTTCGTTTCCGGCTTTCATCGCCTGTAGCATCAAGGCTTGCAAGCCGGCATCGATGGCAACCGGATTTTCACTGGACGGCCAATCGAGAAAACGTCCTCCTCCGTCGAGCTTCTCGACGCCGTCTTCATCGACTTTGGAAATCAGAAGATGGAGCAAACCGGTCAAATAGTCTTTCTGTTCCTTCAAGTAAGCCAAGTCCCCCTGATAGTAATACCAGTCGCGCTGGATCAGCAACCACCAGATGGAATAACTGCACATCCCGTTCATCCAGCCAGGCAACGGCGTTGCATCGCGGATAAAATCAAGGCTTTTCGGTATCACCTCGTTATATCCGAAAACAGTGTTGACCGTCATCACTTCCGGATGCAAATCACCAATCCAGACCAAACGGTCACGTTTGATGCCGTCCCAAATATACTCCTGCATATTCAAATGTACCGTATAAGCACCAGTCTGCCAAATCTGGTTCAGCCGTTCGTCGTTGCAACGAAATGAGCCTTTATATGGGATGTCCCGAAAAACGGAAATGGCACGTATTTCTTTAATATGCAATTCGACGGAATCGTCCAAAAGATCAATCCGGGCAAACCGAAACCCAGAATTACCCACTTCCATAACCCCCAACCAGGGTAGGCGAATAGTAAAATCGCGCATGGCATGATCGTTGGAAGCACCGTTCACTCCATCTATATCGCACATAGCTTCACTTACCGACTCACCCAAACGGATCCGGACGGCGACTGGTTCGTGCGAAGCCGGCATGCCGGTTACTATTTGCAAGCCACCTTGCAGTTCTTTTCCAAAATCAAGAAGGATGGCAGGATGTTGCCGGTCGGTGCTCGAAAGCTTACAGATGTTATGATTCACAAGATTGGCTTGTCCATTTCCGGAAAGAAGCAAATGGTTTGCGCCCTGTATCAACTGGCTTTCCTGCTGCCAGATGATGCGTGCGGGAGGTAGATATTCGCGTACACGACTATCGCGCTGCCGGGCGGACAATGATACGGCAAAGAATAGAGATATAAGAATAAATAATGTTTTCATGGTATATGGTATTTATATGAATGATGATTTATAGGTGACGGCAACGAGGCTTGCACATTGTTGCTATAAACACACCTATAAATCATCATTTACGATCGTAACCTATCACAAACCGAAGGCCGGAACCAAATCATCCAACTGCTTGTCAGTCATGCCGGCGGGTTCGTATCCTGCCATGCGTGCGCTGAAATAGATTTGGGCGGACTTGCTTAGCGTGTCGATTGCGTCAAAACATTCGATCAGATCTTCACCGACTGCCAAAATACCATGTTTTTCCCAGAATACGACATCGTGCTTTTCCAATTGTTTAATGGTTGCACGTGCTAAATCCAGTGTCCCTGGTATTTCATAGGGAACAATACCGACTCCTTTCGGGACAATGATACGGCATTCGGGAATCATGCTCCACAACGTACGGGTGATGACATCCGAATCTAGGAATGGTTTACAATGCGTCATGCCGATCAGGTCGGTCGGGTGCGTATGCAAAACGACTCTGTTATCACGGCCCAGGCCACGCAGATAATTATGCATCATCAAGTGCGAAGGCAACTCGGAAGTAGGCAAAATCAATTGTTCAGCAATAATATCATAACTTTTTCCATCCCCGGCGATACGGATCAGGGAACCGTTGGCCAACGGTTCCTGTGCTACATAACGCATCCGCTTTCCTGTACCGGTGACATAGAAAATATGTCCGGCAAGAGCGGTCATCGCTTCTTGTAAAGGAATAGCCGGTCCCAGTGCGGGAAGTGCTTTTTCGACATCGTTCATCAAGTCGGTCAGGTTTACGGAAATGTTACCACCGTTACGCTCTGCCCATCCTTTTGTCCAAAGATAGCCGGCCACTTCAGCGATACGGCCAATCTCGGCCATCAATTTTTCATTGTTTCTGATTGTTTTCATTTTACTTATATATCTTTTTTATGAGGGACACACCCCCCGGCTCAAAATTGTTCTTCACCCGGCAAAAAACAGACAAGCATGGGAGCTTAATTTCATACCTATGGAAATTAAGTTCCATGCCTATCGAACTAACGTCCCATGCCTATCCATTTCCAATCCGATCATTATCTTAAATCAAATTAGGCAGCAAAAGTGAGAATATCAGGAGACACATGCCGCAAACCAAAACGACGATCGTCTGCCGGCTCACCCCTTTCCACTCTTTCAGGATAATGCCCCACACATTGCTGAAGATCACATTCAGCGACATCAGGATGCTCCATGAAAAGGCCAGCATCACCGGAGATTCGGCAAAATAGCTCTTTCCCATTCCCAGCCCGAAGAATTGCGAATACCACAAAACACCTGCCAGCGCACAAAATAAGACATTATTCAGCAAAGTACCGCCTGATACGGAAAAATAATCTTTCCCCGTATTGTTTCTTACATTCTGGAAAAGGCAATAAGAGGCGTTCGTGATAAAACCCCCGATCGTCACCAACAGGATGACCGGATTCAGTGCGAACAATTCGCTTGCGCCGGACTGTTTCGCCTTCTCAAGGATCGGAGCGCCGGATTCCAGGCCCAGATTGAAGCAGGCACTCATCACACCGGCCAAAAGAGCGACAAGCAAACCTTTCGTCAACGCGAAATCCTTTACAGCCGCTTTCTTTTCCTCCTCGGTCATATTACGGGCGCGAAGACTTCCGGCATACCCGATCACGGCGATACCGGCAAGCGTGATACACACACCGATCAACAAGACCAGGCCATCGCCACGAAACAAATCCGTTCCGCCAAAAACTGCAGGGAAAAGCGTCCCGAAACCGGCACACGTTCCAAGCGCGATACTCTGGCCGAGCGCAACCCCCAAATAACGCATGCTCAACCCGAAGGTCAACCCACCGATCCCCCACAGGATTCCGTAGATAACGGCCCCCGCAGCTCCGCCGGCACTCCACAGTTCCAAGAGGCTGCTCCCATTGGGAATGGCAAGCTGCGCTCCTAAGAATGGGAAGACGAGCCAGGCAAAAATGCCTTGCACCAACCAGAAACTTTCCCAGCTCCAATCCTTGACTTTGTTGATCGGAACGTAGGAACTGCTCTGCCCGAAACTACCGATTGCGATTATGATCAATCCGATGATTATTTCCATATATGTTATTTTTAGAGGGCGAACACACAGGTTCGCCCCTAAGGTTAACGTTTACTTGTTACTTCCGCTTCGTATTTTTCTATCTCGGCGATATAATCCTCACCTACCGGGACGTCGTTTTGCAAGCAGAACATATCCCAGACGGCTGTCCACGGAAGGCTCTTCATTTCCTCCTGCAGAGCTAAACGCTGGAAATATTTGCCTTCGGCTTCGTACTGCTGCAAGGTTGCCGAGGGTTCGAGAAGAGCTTGCATAAAGGCCTTCTGTGTCGCACGGCAACCGATCACGTACGCCCCGATACGGTTGATCGTCGCATCGAAGTAGTCCAAGCCGATATGCACACGGTCCAATGCCTTGCAACGGATGATTTCGCGTGCCAGATCGAGCAAGTCGTCGCTCAAGATCACCACATGGTCGCTGTCCCAACGAATCGGACGGCTCACGTGCAACATGATCTCCGGTGTAAAAAGAAGCAGGGCCGAAATCTTGTCGGCGATACTTTCCGTCAGATGGAAATGGCCCGTGTCAAGCGTCACAATCTTATTCTTCTTCGCACCGTAGCCCAAGTAAAAATCATAGGAACCGACCGTATAACTTTCCAGACCGATGCCGAACAGTTTTGCCTCGATACAATCCTTCATGTTCTTATATTCAGTTGCAAAAATCTCGTCGAGCGACTGTTCCAGTATCTGACGATATTTGAGACGGCTGGCGGGAATCTCCTTGCTACCGTCATGAATCCAGAGGTTCATGATACAGGGATCGTCCTGGTATTTACCCATCTCCTCGCTGATCCAGCGGCAGCGTTTCGTATGTTCGATCCAGAAATTGCGGATCGCATCGTCGGGATTCGCCAACGTCAGGTCGCCGCTCTTCGGATGCGAAAAAGAAGTGCTGTTGAAATCCAGTTTCATCCCGTTCTCTTTCGCCCACTGCATCCAGCTCTCAAAATGAGCAGGTTCCACTTCGTCACGGTCGACCTTCTTGCCTTGGAAGTCGCCATATATTTCATGCAGGTTCAAGCGGTGTTTACCGGCGATCAGAGAAGCCGCTTTCAAGACATCGGCCCGCACTTCGTCGATCGTGCGGGCACGTCCCGGGTAGTTACCCGTCACCTGGATTCCGCCCGTCAGCGAACCTCCCTGGTTCTCGAAACCGCTCACATCGTCCGCCTGCCAGCAATGCATCGAAAGAGATATCTTCTGCAATTTGTCCATTGCCTCCCTTGCATCCACACCGACAGCTGCATAGCGTTCAGCAGCTGCCTCATACGCTTGTCTGATAATGTTTTCTTTTGTCATGGTCTTATTTTTTTGAGGTTACAGATTTATATTTCCTAAAAGCCTCTTCCCACTCGCCGCTACCTTCCGGCAGAAAGACAGCCGGCGAAAGGAAAGAGTTGATCAAACGGCGCATCTCCCAGCGATCGGCCACCAATCCTGCCGCCCTCGCCTGCACCATGCAGTTGCCGATTGCCGTCGCCTCCGAAGGCCCTGCCACAACCGGCATGTTTATTACATTTGCCGTAAATTGATTGAGAAGATTATTCATCGAGCCTCCCCCGATCACATGCAATTTGCGGATCGGGAAAGGAGCCATTTCGGATAATAATGCCAGCACCTCCTTATACCGGAATGCCAGACTTTCAAAAATACAGCGGATAAACTCGTCGTCCTCGACCGGTTCGGGCTGCCCCGTCTCGCGGCAATAAGCCTTGATTGCCTCCGTCATGCTCGGCGGATTGGCAAAACACGGATCGTCGGGATTCACAAAACGACGGAAAGGCGTCGCCCGTTCCGCCATCTTGACTATCGCCGGATAGGAATAGTCGCGCCCGGCCTTCTCCCACTCTTTCCGACACTGTTCGAGCAACCACATCCCTGTGATATTTTTCAGGAAACGGGTCGTCCCGTCTATCCCGCCTTCGTTCGTGAAATTATGCCGGAAAGATTCTTCCGAGATAATCGGTTCTTCCGTTTCGATCCCCATGAGGCTCCATGTGCCGCTGCTAAGGTAGGCAAACTCCCGGTCCGCCGCTGGGACAGCCGCGACAGCCGAAGCCGTATCGTGGCCGGCAACTGCTATGACCGGCACTTTGCCGATCCCCGTTTCCCGTGCAAGCGCATCGGCCAGCTCCCCGACAAAAGTTCCCGGCATCACTACCGGACGCATGATAGAGGGCGCAACACCTGCCGCTTCCAACAGAGAAGCCTCAAACTCCTTCGTCACCGGATTTAACAGTCCGGAAGTAGAAGCATCCGTATATTCACAAACTTTTTTACCTGTCAACAAATAAGAAAGCAGGTCTGGCATAAACAGTATCTCTCCGGCAGCCTCCAATGGACCAAAACCTTCCTGTTTAGCCCGGAACAACTGGAAAATACTATTAAAATTCATGATCTGTATGCCGGTAAGCCGGTAGACTTCCGACCGGGGAATACGCTGGAAATACTCTTCCGGCGCACCGTCCGTATAAGGATCGCGATACGCACGCGGTAGGCCCAACAGTGTACTGTCTTCCGCCAGATACCCGAAATCCACCCCCCAGGTATCGATCCCGATAGAGTCCGGGAGCAGGTTCCGGCGTGCACAAATCGTAAGGCTTTCTTTCAAGGCATCATATAACCGGTATATGTCCCAGTAATATTTTCCATGCAACTCCATGATCGCATTCGGGAAACGGTGAAGTTCCTGCATTTCAAATTTGTCACCAACCAAAGTGCCTAATACGGCACGTCCGCTGGTCGCTCCTATATCAAAGGCTAAAAAGTTATATTTCTTCATGGTACAACAAAGTTGTTTGTTTTATGATTGCAAAAGTAAACGGTAAATTACTATCTTTGCTTTTGAAAATGATTTTAAACCTTTCAAATCTGACAGAGGAGATGGAGAAACGACTAAGCGATCAATTGAGGTATCTGACGATAAGTGCGATAGACGAAGAGTGGGGAATTGTCGTCACAACCGTCGGCTACCAGTTTATTCCCCCGAAAGGGAACTATCCTCTTTCGAAGCATCCGGACAATTATAACTTCAAGCCGCAGACCGGACGAATCCTGAACGAATACCAGCTGGTCTATATCACGAAGGGAAGCGGTTACTTCTCTTCGCAATCCTGCAAGATGCAAAAGATAAACGCAGGTACGATGATCCTGCTTTTTCCGGGAGAATGGCACAGCTACTATCCTGACAGCGAGACAGGCTGGAACGAATACTGGGTCGGTTTCCGCGGTGTCCACATCGACCGGCGCGTGGAAAAACGCTTTTTTACACGCGAAGAACCGTTACAGCACATCGGGCTCAGTGCAACGATCGTCGGACTATATGAAGACATACTGAAATTCGCCTCTCAGGAAAAGACGGGCTACCAGGAGATGATTTCAAGTATCGTCCTCCATATATTGGGTACGGTCTATTATAAAAGAAGAAACAACTCCTTCACGAATACCTACGTTGTGGATAAGATCAACGAAGCCCGCATCTTGATGAAAGAGCAGGTGGAAAACCCGCTGACACCGGAAGAAATAGCTTCCCGTCTGGGACTCGGCTACTCCTGGTTTCGCCGTATGTTCAAAGAATATACAGGCGTATCGCCCGCCCAATACCAATTGCAGCAAAAACTCCTGAAGGCAAAGGAACTGCTTACCAGCAGCAGCATGAATATCTCGGAAATAGCCTACAGTCTCAAATTCGAGAATGCCGGACAGTTCTCCACTTTCTTCAAGAAGAAAGAGGGTGTGACACCGTCTGGATTTCGTGAACGGGCGCACTGAGGAATTAAAAATTAAAAATTAAGAATTAAGGGGTGAGTTGGAAGGTGATTTTCTTGTTCATCATATAGTTGACTGCACCATAGATAAACAATCCTAAGAACTGGGCGAGATATTCGTTCAGGTCAAAGATTTCCACCATGATAAGCAAAGCGAGGAATTGGGAACAATAAGCACATCCGAAAGCGATCAGAAAAAGGGGAATCTCACGGCGAAACTTACCCGTGCGGGATGAAAATATCCAATATTTGCTCCAGAAGAAATTATTGATCTGCGCAATCACATAAGCGGTGATATTGGTAGCAATATAGTTACAACCAAGCTTGTCCATCATCAGCCAGACAATCAAGACAGTAATTAACGCATTCAGCGTACCGACCAGTATAAACCGCATCACGCGCACCATATTTTTAGATTGTATGACCAAGTGTATTTCTTGCTGTTTTGTTCTTTGATATCTGAAATTCCGGTACAAATATACAGGATAATATGCAAATAGCCATGCAAAAAGTCACAAAGTATGGCGACCAACCCGTATCTTTGCCCCATGAAATATTTATTGTTTTACATAATCAGCCTGTTATCCCTCACCGCCTGCATCCACGAGGAATTACCGCCTGCGGGTGGCTTTGCTTTGGAGGAAGGCGACCCGTTACCCGAATTCAGCATTTCCAATCCGGATGGAACGGTATCGAAAAAAGACTTGGGAAATAAATTTGCCCTGATTATTTTCTTCAGTACGACCTGTTCCGACTGCCAGAAGGCCTTCCCGGATATTTCCACTTTATATCATACATACAAAGACGATCCCTCCGTCTGTGTGCTCCTGATCGCACGTGGAGAAACCGAAGAGCAGGTAGCGGCCTATTTCCGGGAACATCAGTACAATATGAAGTTTTTCGCCGATCCGGACCTGAACGTCTACTCCCTCTTTGCCGACAACACCATACCCCGCGTATTCCTTGCCGGCAAGGACGGTACGATTATCCTGACGCAAACGGAAAAAGTAGATGCATCAGTATTTGCGGATATGTATAGATGAATTGATTTGCTCCTTGTGGTTTCTGGTGCGGTTTTGCCCTACCGAAATACTGATACAGATGGGATAAGAAAAAAATATATTATTTTTGTGAAGAAACAAATTAAAGATGGTTATGGGAGAAATTATTAAGCTGGACAATATTTGTCAGTACAATGAAATGGTAGGCCAGGAAACGCTGCATCCTCTGGTAAGTGTTCTCGACCTGTCGAAATCGTCCCGGATGATGAAGCACGTACGCATGAGCTACGGTTTCTATGCAGTCTTCCTGAAAGAGGTCAAATGCGGAGATTTGCGGTACGGACGCAACTATTACGATTATCAAGAAGGAACGCTGGTTTTTCTGGCTCCCGGACAGGTGATCGGCATCGATGACAACGGCGAATATTTTCAGCCGAAGGGCCGTGCCCTGCTATTCCATCCCGACCTGATCCGCGGCACATCCCTCGGACGCAATATGAAAGACTATTCTTTCTTCTCGTATGAGGTGAACGAAGCTCTTCATCTATCCGAACAGGAACGTGGCGTCATCATCGACTGCCTGAATAACATCAATGAAGAGCTTAACCGGGGTATCGACAAACACAGCAAAATGCTGATTGTCTCTAACATCGAGCTTTTACTTAACTACAGCATCCGTTTTTACGACCGCCAGTTCATCACCCGTGAAAACGTCAACAAGGATATCCTTTCCAAGTTCGAGAATGTCGTGAACGGTTACTTCCAGACCGACAAACCGGAAACGATCGGTTTGCCGTCCGTACGCTACTGCGCCGACCAGCTGCATCTTTCCGCCAACTATTTAGGCGACCTGATAAAGAAGGAAACGGGTAAATCCGCACAAGAACATATCCAGCTCCGGTTGATCGACATCGCCAAAGAAAAGATACTGGGCACAAGCAAGACCGTCAGTGAAATCGCTTACGAACTGGGGTTCAAATATCCTCAGCATTTCACTCGCGTATTTAAGAAAAACGTCGGATATACGCCTAACGAGTACAGGGGCATAAATTAAATGCGGGATTATATGGACTGATATCGGGCGGAGTAGACCCCCGCCCCTACAAGTCTGAAATATCTTAACATTTAATGCTCAACTGACGTAATACATCACGAATCTTTTCGAATGTGGTGATACGGGTCGGAACCAAAGGCAAGCGTAATTTATTTTCAATAAAGCCCATCGCATTCAGCATACTCTTCGCTCCCGCCGGATTGCCGTCGATAAACAGCAAACTGAACAGCTCCGTAAAACTATGGTGGATCGTGCGGGCACTATCGTAGTCACCAGCCAATGCCAAGCGCACCATACGGCTGAACTCACGCGGAAAAGCATTGCCGATTACAGAAATCACACCGACAGCTCCCAACGTAATAAGCGGAAACGTAATACCGTCGTCTCCTGAAATCACATTGAAGTTCGCCGGTTTGTTCTTGATGATATCATCCATTTGGGTGATATTGCCGGAAGCCTCCTTGACTGCAATCACGTTCTTGAACTCACGGGCGATACGCAGCGTAGTCTCGGCCGTCATATTCACACCGGTACGTCCCGGAACGTTATACAGGACTATCGGTAACGTAGTCGCCTCCGCAATCGCTTTATAATGCTGATAGATTCCTTCCTGGGATGGTTTGTTATAATAAGGTACGACAGACAGGATCGCATCTATACCGTCAAAATTATCGTTTTTCAACTTCTCGACAACCGAACGCGTACAGTTTCCGCCAACCCCCAACACGATGGGAATGCGTCCGTTTACCTTCGTCACGACCAAATTGATTATATTCTTCTTTTCTTCTTCCGTGAGTGTAGGGGTTTCAGCGGTGGTACCTAACACAACCAGATAATCGGTTCCATTCTGCAACTGATAATCTACGAGCCGGGCCAACGCCTCATAGTCTACACTTTCATCTTCTTTAAAGGGAGTGATCAACGCCACACCCATTCCTTTTAAATTTATGTCTGCCATGATAATAATTGTCAATTGTCAACGGTACTGCAAAAATAAGGAATTTATATCATTTTGAGCGTATCGCCTGCAAATAAAATAATATATGTTCGAATAAATGCTTGATATCTTCACGCTCTGTTACCGATATAGACAAATCATACAAATCTATATCGGCATGCTTCACTCCCACCTTGAATCTGCAAGGATGCTGTAGCATAAGATATTGCATCGGGTAGCAATCGGGGCGCGTAAGATCGATCAGGATATCCGCCTTGACCGTCTTGAACCGTTCCAGGATGACATCGGAAGGAACCTGCCAAGCGTTCACATCCTTCTTGGCATGGACCGGGATGTACGAGGCATCTGCCTCCGGATCGCCGGTTACATAGACACAGGCCTGCACCTTCTTGTTCTTCTTACGCAGGACGTCCAGACAAGGCTCGACAAGCTCGCGGTCGTTTGCCTGATAAAGAACCAGAATGTGGCCCGCGTCTTCCAGCGCATAGAACTCATGCTTGCGACCGGCAGCCCCGGAAGCTAAAGACTGCACTTTCTTTTTAATAAAATAATTCGTCAGTCTCATTCCGCTATCATATTTAAGAATTCGTCTTCGTTTATAATCTTCACACCCAACTTGGCCGCCTTTTCGAGCTTGGCCGGTCCCATATTATCTCCCGCCAGGATATAATCGGTCTTGCCGGACACTGAGCCACTGTTCTTCCCGCCATGCTGCTCGATCATGGCCTTGTACTCGTCGCGGGAATGTCTGGCGAATGTCCCGCTGATAACGATGCTCAGACCTTTCAGTTTCTCGGAACGGTTGGCCAGCTTTTCTTCGGCCACGGACATCTGCAACCCGTATTCCTTCAAACGGTTCACCAACGTCCTGTTACGCTCGTCGGCAAAGTAAGCGATGATACTTCGGGCGATCCGCTCGCCGATCTCATCCACGGCTGTCAGATCCTCGAAAGAAGCCTGTTCCAACTGCTCCATCGAATGGAAAGCGGATACCAAGCGTTTTGCCACCGTTTCACCCACAAAACGAATCCCCAACCCATAAAGTACCCGTTCGAAGGGAACCTGTTTGGATTCTTCAAGGCTCGCCATCAGGTTACGGGCGCTCTTGTCAGCCCAACGTTCCAAGCGCAGCAGATCGGCTATTTCCAACGTATAGAGATCGGCCGTGTCCTTGATATAGCCGGCTTCATACAAATCTTCGACTGTCTCCGGCCCCATATTGATGTTCATGGCCCTCCGGGTGACGAAATGCTCGATCTTCCCTTTGATCTGGGGAGGACAGCCGGCTTCGTTCGGACAATAGTGAGCCGCTTCTCCTTCAGGACGCATCAACGGTGTCCCGCATTCGGGACAGGAACGGATGAAACGGACCTTATCGCCCACCAGCAAACCGCGGGCTTCGACATCGACACCAACAATCTTCGGGATGATCTCGCCGCCTTTCTCCACGAACACCTTGTCACCCAAATGCAGGTCGAGTCCTTCGATAATATCCGCATTGTGAAGGGAAGCACGCTTTACGGTCGTTCCGGCCAACAATACCGGCTCCAGATTGGCAACCGGAGTGACGGCTCCTGTCCGCCCGACCTGGAAAGACACGGAGTTAAGGCGCGTCACGGCACGTTCGGCCTGGAACTTGTAGGCAATCGCCCAACGTGGGCTTTTGGCCGTGAATCCCAAATTGCGTTGTTGGAGCAATGAATTCACTTTCAAAACGATCCCGTCTGTTGCAACCGGCAGGTTCTTGCGTTCGACATCCCAATAGGCGATATAATCGTATATATCCTCCAAGCTGTTGCATACGCGGATCACATTCGGGATCTTGAACCCCCATGAACGGGCCGCCTCCAAATTATCGAAATGCGTTTCCGCCGGCAGCTCCTCTCCCAACAAATAATAGAAATAGGCATCCAGCTTACGAGCCGCCACGACAGCCGGGTTCTGTTGCTTCAGCGTACCCGAAGCAGCATTGCGCGGATTGGCAAAAAGAGGCTCTTCCTGTTCTTCACGTTCCTTATTCAAGCGGTCGAACTCGGCCCAGGGAAGCAAGATCTCCCCCCTTATCTCAAATGTTGCCGGGTATCGGTCGCCCATCAGTTTCAAAGGGACCGAACGGATTGTCTTCACGTTGGCCGTCACATCGTCGCCACGTGTCCCGTCGCCACGCGTCACGGCTCGGACCAGACGTCCGTCCTCGTATGTCAGGGAAATGGAAGTTCCGTCATATTTCAACTCGGCAACAATCTCGAAAGGCTCGTTCAGGTCACGGGCTATGCGCTCGTAAAAATCCTTCACTTCATCTTCCGAATAGGTATTGCCCAACGAAAGCATCGGATATTTATGCACTACCTGTTCAAACTCTTTGGAAAGGTCACTCCCCACCCGCTGGGTCGGCGAATGAGGATCGGCATATTCGGGATGCGCCTCTTCAAGGACCTGTAACTCCTTCATCATCTCATCGAACTCACGGTCCGATATCGTCGGTGCCGAGAGCACATAATAATTGTAATTATGTTGCTCCAGCGCTTCGCGAAGTGCTTTTATTTTATCTTTTACCACCATTTTTTCAGTTGAAAGGTGAAAGTTGAAAGGTGAAAGTTAAAAAGAAAAATTCATCACTTTCAACTTTCACCTTTCAACTTTCAACTAATATATTAGTTCTACATTATCAATCCACATCGTATTGCCCGGCGAGCCGATATAGGCTCCGCCGTGGCTGGAAGTAAACTGCAGGACGATATGAGTCGGCAATTCACCTTCCGCCGCCCAGCCCACTTCCTGAATAGGGACGCTTTTACCCTGGCTGTTCAAGGCATAACGCTCTTCCACCTGAATCCGCATATAAGGCTTATACTCCGGATGCTTCGTAATATCGCCGTACAAGATAGGGTAGGTCGCATCGTTCACCCAACCGTTGCTGGATTCCGTATAACGCTGCACCATTGTCCCGACACGTTTGGAATAAATATTTCCATCTTTATCTTCCCAACGTTTCTGGAGCAAAAGAATGACTGCGATCGAATCCTGTCCGGCAACGGTCGTCTTGCGGCTGAAGCCGGTACTTCGGATACGGTCCTTTTCCGGAGCCAGCTTCACCTTATAGTCAAAACGCAAAGCCTTCGGCTTCTTGGTAAACGCCACTCCGCTGTTCAGCATGGCCTGCGGGTTCTTGGTTCCCTTGATCGGTTCGTGCACCGTTCCGAGGAAAACAGAACCGGCGGCTACCACTTCGATATCGACCAAGCCGAAAACCTTCACACTTTCCATGCGTGTCTCCAGACGTGCACACCAACCGTCATCCCGTCTTTCAGGGAAGACAGATGTATTCGTCTTCACCACACCTGCCACCTTCGCCATCACGTTGGAGTTCGCCCACGGCGAACCGCCCCGATTCGTATAGGCTGTATTGCCGATGATCGTATCTGTCGGCCCCAGCTCGTAAAGATGCTTCGTATTTCCTCCGATAATGCCGGATTCATGTATCTCGCGAACGACCCAATGATCCATATCTCCAAAACTGAACGGCACTACATGCTCTTGGGAATTGACAATTGACAATTGACAATTGACAATTCCCAAGAGAAAGAGGAATTTTGCTTTCTGTTTCATTTCAAATTCTGTTTTTTCTAAAATCCCTAAGTCGGCAAAGCCGGCAGAGCCGACAATTGTCAATTATTCGTTGTCAATTGTCTATTATAAAGAATACCCCCACTCTTTGAGAGCCATTCCCCAATTTTCTTCCACAAGCCGTACCGTGCGGTCGTCATACTTGTACCGGTTCTTCTTATAGCCCTTCTTTTTCCCGAGATATTTCTCGATTTCATCTTTAGACTCTTCAAAGCCGGGGAGGTTTAATTTCTTGTATATATCCTCTGTCATGGCGAAAGCATCCTGTTCGAAATCCTCAAACTTCACCTCTACCAGGTTTCCTTCGGGTATCAGATGCTTTTGTTCTTCATATTTATAGAACAAACGGCGGTATACTTCGATAAAATTGCTTTCGATCTGCTCGTTGGAGATGTCCTGCAAGCGGAGCGGCTGGATCGTATTAGTAAAGAAGCTGCGCGTGCTTTCGAACACCGTATACGGATTTCGTTTCAGATAGATAAATTTAGCATTCGGGAACATTTCCACCAAGGTCTTCACACGTCCCGTATGAGGCGGATTCTTGCTCAGGAACTGGGTCCCTTTCGTATTCCAGAGGGAAATCTTGATCAGTTTGAGGAACGTTTCCTTAAACACTTCCCGCTCGTGTTCGCTGATATTGTCGAAAAGCAGATAACGGTCGCAATATTCGAGCATATGCTTCGGGAAGAACCAGAAATTATAATACGTGTAAGGCATCATATTTGCCAAGGCAAATTCCTCTTCCTGGGGAAGATCCACCTTCAATTCCATATTATCGGTCGGACGCTTGTCGGGCATCAGGAACGCCATGTTCTTCTTGAAGAAAGGCTGTCCCCAAAGCATCAGGTTCGGGAATACGGTCTGATAGGTCGTATTGTAGCCGAAATGCTTGTCACACGAGAAGACATTGTGCATGAAAGTCGTCCCGCTGCGCCAATGTCCGAGAATGAACACCGGGTCCATCTCCAACGGCTTGTCCGCAATCTTACGGTAACGCGCATCTTCGAAGGGTTGCAACAGGCTGAGCAGGCGACAAACGGATTTAGTCAGAAAATATTTATTACGAAATCCTTTGTCGATCGTTTTATTGGCTGTCACAGCCTTGAACGTTTTCCAGTCAGCACCCACTAAAGTATTGATCGGTAGTTTGTCAAATTCCAGTAATCCCATACCTTATTTATTTTCTGTTATACACTTGACGGAAACTCCTTGCCGTTCGAGCTCTTTACAAACGGAACGGATAGCTTCGTAGTGCTCAGGGCCGACACCCAATTCCGGAAGATTCAGTACAGCCAACGCGTCTTCCGTCACCATGTCGCGAGCATCTACCCGGTCGATAATCATACCGACAGCCGACGTATTATTCGTGATCGGGTCGATCAGGATAAAGGCGCCTGTCTGTTTGTTCTTCTGATACGGATCGAAGAACAGTTCCTTTCCGGTCGTGAAGACGACACGAGCGATCTCATTCAGCTTCATCGGCAAATCGTCAGTTGTCAGTTTTCCATTGTCAACCGACAACTGTTCCATCGTATTGACATTCACTTTATAACGGATGCTGTCCACACGGGCGCGTGTAAGATTGGTCGTATGCTTGATATAGAACTGCTTGCTTGCGTCCATCGGTTCTTCGTCCATCCACACCAGCATGGCCTCGAAGTTACGGTCCGCTATCGGCAGGTTATCCGGATGGACGAGCATCTCACCGCGTGAAACATCAATCTCGTCTTCCAGCGTGATGGTGACGCACTGGGGAGGGAATGCATAATCCAGCTCTCCGTCGTATGTCACGATACTTTTCACTTTGGATGTTTTCCCGGAAGGTAAAGCCATCACCGTATCGCCTTTACGAACGATACCGCTGGCCACTTTCCCACAGAAACCGCGGAAGTCCAGATTCGGACGCAATACATATTGCACCGGATAGCGGAAATCCTCAAAGTTGCGATCCTGGTCGATAGGAACCGTTTCGAGGAAGTCCAGCAACGACGGCCCTTCGTACCAAGGCGTACGGTCGCTCTTCTCCACCACATTGTCGCCATCCAGAGCGGACAGCGGGATGCAGGTGATATCCGGGATATTCAACGGAGCGACAAACTCCTTATAGTCGGAAACGATCTTGTCGAAAATATTCTTGTCGAAATCAACCAGGTCCATCTTGTTGACCGCCAGCACCACATGCTTGATACCTAAGAGCGAAACCAGATAGGTATGGCGGCGCGTCTGCGTAATCACTCCCGTGCGGGCATCCACCAGGATGATGGCAAGGTTGGCAGTCGAACCGCCGGTGATCATATTGCGGGTGTACTGTTCGTGTCCCGGAGTGTCGGCAATGATGAACTTACGGTTATTCGTACTGAAATAGCGGTAAGCCACATCGATGGTGATCCCTTGTTCGCGTTCGGCTTTCAGGCCGTCCAGCAACAGAGCGTAGTCGATATGGTCGCCGGCATTCCCCATGCGCTTGCTGTCGCGTTCGAGGGCATCCAGCTGGTCTTCGTATAACTTTTTGCTGTCAAACAACAAACGACCGATCAGCGTCGATTTGCCATCATCCACCGATCCGGCAGTCAGAAAGCGAAGCAAATCCTTTTGTTCATCTCTGTCGAGGTATTCTTTTATATTTAATGTTGCCATATATTTTAAGTTGAAAGGTGAAAGATGAAAGATGAAAGGTGAAAGTTGAAAATAGTGACGCGAAGCCACTTTCAACTTTCAACTCTCCACTTTCAACTAATTAAAAATATCCTTCTCTCTTTTTCTGTTCCATGCTTGCATCCTGGTCGAAGTCGATCACGCGTGTCGTGCGTTCGCTCTTGGTCGTCGTCATCATCTCTTCGACGATCTTTTCAATCGTGTCGGCATTGCTTTCCACAGCCCCGGTCAACGGCCAGCAGCCTAAGGTACGGAAGCGTACCATGCGCATCTTGATTTGATCGCGGTACTGTTCCGGCAGACGGTCGTCGTCTGCCATGATCAGGTTGCCGTCGATCTCTACGCACGGGCGTTCCTTGGCAAAGTACAACGGTACGATCGGAATATTCTCCAGGCGGATATACTGCCAGATATCCAACTCCGTCCAGTTGGACAGCGGGAACACACGGATGCTCTCCCCTTTATGGACACGGGCGTTGTAGATGTCCCACAACTCCGGACGCTGGTTCTTCGGGTCCCACTGGTGGAACTTGTCGCGGAACGAATAGATACGTTCTTTCGCCCGGCTCTTCTCTTCATCGCGACGGGCGCCTCCGAAAGCGGCATCGAACTTATATTTATCGAGCGCATGCAGCAACGCCTGCGTCTTCATCAGGTCCGTATGCACCTTGCTTCCGTGCGTGAAAGGCCCTACACCGGCATTGAATGCCTCCATATTGGATTCCACGATCAGGTTCCATCCGAATTTCTTCGCATAGTCGTCGCGGAACTGAATCATCTCCTTAAACTTCCATTTGGAATCGATGTGCATCAAAGGGAAAGGGACTTTTCCCGGAGAAAAAGCCTTTTCTGCCAGGCGAACCATGACGGAAGAGTCTTTTCCGATAGAATAAAGCATCACAGGATTCTCAAACTCGGCAGCTACCTCCCGGATGATATGGATAGACTCTGCTTCCAACTCCTGTAAATGGCTTAATTTATAATCTGACATTGTATGTTATTTAATGTTGTTATTATTCTTACCTTTCTATTCTAATATAGTTCCATGCCCATGAAACTATATTTTCATGCTGCAGAAACAAAAATTTCATGCCGGGGAAACTATTGTTTCCCGCCAAGGGAAACCTTCGGCAATATCAGTTCGAGCAAACGGGTTACGGATTCCTCCAGGCTCAACACGGAAGTGTCTAACGTCAGGTCAGGATGTTCGGGTGCTTCGAAAGGAGCGGAAACGCCCGTGAAATCCTTGATCTCGCCCCGGCGTGCCTTCGCATACAACCCTTTGACATCGCGCCGCTCGCACTCTTCGATCGGAGTGCTGACATATATTTCCAGGAAGTTCTCCTTCCCGACAATAGATGCCGCCATTTCCCTCAAATCGTTATTCGGGCTGATAAAAGCCGCTATCGTGATAACTCCCGTATCGATAAAAAGTTTGCTTACTTCGGCGATACGGCGGATATTCTCTACCCGGTCTTCAGCCGAAAAGCCGAGATTGTTGTTGATCCCGCTGCGGATATTATCGCCGTCCAGGATGCGGCACAGCAAACCGCGCTTGTGCAACTCGCGCTCAAGCGCTATCGCCACCGTGCTCTTCCCGGAACCGCTCAACCCGGTAAACCACACCATCACACTACGCTGCTTCAGCAAACGCTCCTTATCCTCCCTCGTCATCATCCTATCGAAAATAGGATAGATGTTAGTTGAAAGTTGAGAGTTGAGAGTTGAAAGTTTCTCTTCGATATTATTATTATTTACTTGTTCCATTCATATTCTGTTTACTTGTTTTCACAATACTGACCGTCAGTTTAATCAATTCACGGCAGTCTTCTATAATCGATTCGTATTCTTTTTCAGATAAATAATCCGTTTCTTTCAATAACATAATCCAATATTCCGTTTCATTTGCTTCCTTCAAAGCAATATTCACTTTGCTTATAAAATCGGCTTTGGACTGCGCATGCTCAGCTTCTTTCAAAAGGGCGCCAATGGCAGTTCCACTACGCAACATCTGTTTTGACAGAACAAATTCTTTTCTTTCATATAATATCTTATATAGTCTAACGATACGGATCGCAAAACCAAAGGACTTTTCTGCCGTCAAACTCTTCCCCATCACTTTCAACTTTCACCTTTCAACTTTCACCTGTTTAGAATTTCCAGATCATCGGTATCACGAACACCGAGATCAAAAAAGTGATCAGGTTAAGGGGTAAACCGATTTTCACGAAGTCAGTGAACTTATAACTACCGATACCTTGCACGATCAGATTGGTCTGATAGCCGATCGGCGTACTGAAACTGGCAGATGCCGCCATACAGATCACCACGAAGAACGGCGTCGGGTCCACACCGAGCTGCGTAGCGACCGACAAGGCGATCGGGAAACTGAGCGCCGCAGCCGCATTGTTCGTAATCAGTTCCGTAAAGATATTGGTGATGATAAAGACTATCGCCAGTAAAGCATACGGTCCCATGCTGCTGGACATACCGATAATATGACGGGCTATCAAAGCAGCGAAACCGGAATTCTCCATCGCCTTGCTGATGGCAAAGGCACAGGCAATCGTAATCAGAATATCCCAGGATATATATTTGGTATACTTTTTCGGAGGGAAAATCTTGGTCCACGCCATGATGATGGTCGTAATGCAGACAAAGAAAAACATATCCAGCCGTATTTCAGGGAACGCCTCTTTCACCACAGGCAACTCCCCTATCGTGGCGCCTACGATCATAAAGATCAGCAAGCCCAATGCCAGCCAGCGTTTCTTGCGGGAAACAGGTTCCGTACCGTCCTTGCCGTTGGCAAGCAAAAGGAAGACGCTGGATTCGCCCCATGTCGGCACGAACGTATCGTCCGCCCAGAGAACCAGCGTATCGCCCTCGTGCAACGTCACCTTATCGAGATCGCGGGTAAACCGCTGTCCCCCGCTCTTCACCTCTTTCACGATCGCACCGTAATGACGGGTAAAATTGAACTCGCCCAATGTCTTGTTGATACCCGGAAAACGGGAGCCTAACACCGCTTCCACCCGGTGCAGGTTACCGGGGTTGCCGTCTTCCTCCTCTTCATCGTAGCGATCGGTACGGGAATCGGGCAGCAGCTTGTTGGAGAACACGAACAGGTAAATGATGCCGGCCAGCGCGATAAAGATCCCCACCCTTCCCAGCTCGAACATCGTAAACCCTTCATATCCGGCTTCGAGGATCATGCCATGTACGACCAGGTTGGTCGACGTCCCGATCAGGGTACAGATGCCGCCTAAAATGGTCACATACGAAAGAGGAATCAGGAATTTCGTCGCCGGCAACTTGACCGACTCCGCCCAACGCTTGATGATAGGGGCGAAAATAACGACAACAGGCGTGTTGTTGAGAAAAGCGGAGACAAAAGCAATAGGCGGAAGCATACGCAGCTGCGCCTTGAAAACGGTTGTCTTCCCCTCCGGCAACAACTTCTTTATAAGTTGTCCCAATGCTCCGCTTTGGCGAATGCCTTCACTTACCAGAAAAAGCATTCCGACGGTTATCATCCCTTTATTACTAAAACCTTCGAGCAATTCTTTCGGCGTCAATATTCCCGCACAAAGAAATAGCACCACAACCGTGAGTAACACCATCCCAGGCCTCAGCCCATCCCATATCAACGCCGCGATCATGCCGACCAGCGCCAGCAATACAAATATTATTTCAAAGTTCATCCTTTCAATTGACAATTGACAATCGACAATTAAGAACAGAGACCATTAATTGTCAATTATCTGTTAGGATTGCAAATGTAATAAGAATATTAAATCTAATCTCACTACGATAACCAATTTTAGGGATAATCTTACTTACAGACCAAAAGTTTCAGCAAACGGAACAAACCGCCCGTCAGAGCGGTTTGACGATGAACCACGGATTATGAAGGTCTTCCTTATTGTACTTTAAAGGTGTTTTGCCATCGATATGATAAACTTCGCATCCGGCCGCCCGTGCAATCGCATGTCCGGCGGCGGTATCCCACTCCATCGTCGGTGCGAAACGGGGATAAACATCGGCCGTTCCTTCCGCCACCAGGCAGATCTTCAAGCTGCTGCCGCTGCTGATCAGGGTGACCGGCTGTCCCTGCTTGCGCAGGTTCTCGATAAAGGCCGTCGTTTCTTCCGTCTGGTGCGAACGCGAGGCGACCACCACGACTCCCTGGTGTCCCATCGACATAGGCAGGCGTATGGCTTTCGTTTTTATCTCGTCCATCGAAGGCTGGTATCCGTAGTCTATCTCCGCCAGCTTGAACGCTCCCAACGAGTCAGCCGCGAAATACAGCTCTTTCCGCACGGGCACGTAGATCACGCCCAATACCGGAATCCCTTCCTTCACAAGGGCGATATTAACCGTAAATTCGCCGTTTTTCTTGATAAACTCCTTCGTCCCGTCCAACGGGTCGACGATCCAGAGCATGTCCCAGCCTGAACGTTCGGCAAAAGGCTTCTCTTTTCCTTCTTCGCTCAACACGGGGAAAGGCGTCACGGACAGGGCCATCGAGATAATCGCATGGGCCTTCTTATCGGCTTTTGTCAACGGGGAGTTATCGGCTTTACGTTCGATGCCGAAATCGGATTCCGGATCGGTATAAATATCCATGATCGCTTTGCCTGCATCGAGGGCGGCGCGAATAGCTATATACAGGTAATTTGCATAATTATTCATCATCACTTATTCTTTTAGTTGTGTTAATATACAAATATACGAAATTACCTCGAATAATCCGAATTTTAAGCTCTCATTTTTCACTCGATGTCCAAAACATATATGTTTTGAATTCAAATCACCGGTGTTTCGTTTTCAAATCACCGGTGTTTTGAAATCGAACCGGTTGTTTTCGACGATGGATCGGCCGACGGCATAGCCTTCGTCATACAAGGCGGACAGCTTCTTGCGGTCGTTGGTGGTGCGGCCGACTTCCATTTTCTTTTGCGGACGGATGACGATCGCGTCTCCTTTCGCTTCCAGCTCGTCGATATAATCCAGCACTTCGTTATAGTTGCGGTAGCGTAGCTTCAACTGCTTCCGGATAGCGGGATATCGGCGGTAGATGAAGCCGGGCAGCCAGAAGTCCTTCTCTTCCTTACGGTAGCCTTTGTTGCGGGTCAGGACAATCACGTTCTTGCGGAAACCGTCGTCGATGGCGTGCCGGATCGGGATGGCATCGCAGACACCGCCGTCGACCATCGGGACACCGTCGACATACGCCACCGGACAAAGCACCGGAAGCGTGCAGGAGGCACAACAGATATCGACCAGGCGGTCTGCATCCTGCTTCTCCTCGAAATATTCGGCTTTACCCGTCAGGCAATTGCTGGTGACCATGACGAAGCGGTTCGGCGACTTGAAATACGTCTCGTAGTCGAGCGGATAATATTTTTCCGGATAAATATAAAAAAGGTATTTCATGTCGATATATCCCCGCCCCCGAAGGAAATGCCTGAAACCGATATAATCATATTTTTCCAGCAGGTCGATATTGCTGAAACGGGAACGCCCGCGCTGCCGGGAGGCATACGAAATACCGTTGCTCGCCCCGGCAGACACACCGATCGTATAAGGGAACCAAATGTCATGGTCCATAAAGCAGTCCAGCACTCCGACGGTGAAGATGGCACGCATCCCTCCTCCTTCAAGCACCAAACCTGTGCGACTGTCTATTTCCATATCTGTTTACCATAAAAATAATAGCCATTGCCTGGCTCATACCGGACAATGGCTACAAAAATATAATAAATCAGCGATATAAACATCGTCTTTTCACAGAATAACTTCGTTCACCAAAGGACGGTGGCAGCGGAAGTCTTCGATATTCTGAAGGGTGGTCTCTGCAATGTTATGCAGGGCCTCTTTCGTGAAAAAAGCCTGATGCGAAGTAACGATCACATTATTAAAAGAAAGCAGACGGGCCAATACATCATCGTCGATAATTTTATCTGACTTGTCTTCATAGAAGTATTCGCCCTCCTCCTCGTACACGTCCAGACCGGCCGCCGCGATCTTCTTTTCCTTCAGGCCTTCGATCAGGTCGTTGGTGTTGATCAGTAGACCCCGGCCTGTATTGATGATCATTACGCCTTCCTTCATCTTGTCGATGGAGTCTTTGTCGATCATATATTTTGTCTGGTCGGTCAGCGGACAATGCAAGGAGATGATGTCCGACTCGCGATACAGTTCGTCTAACGAAACATAAGAAATACCTTCTTCTCCGGCAAACTTCATGTCCGGGTAAAGGTCATAAGCCAGAATGCGCATTCCGAACCCTTTCAACAGGCGGATCAGGATCTTGGCGATCTTTCCCGTGCCGATAATACCGATCGTCTTGCCGTGCATATCGAACCCCATCAGGCCGTTCAGCGAGAAATTACCGTCTCGCGTACGCCAGTAGGCACGGTGTATCTTACGGTTCAGCGACAGCATCAGGGCAAGCGAATATTCGGCTACGGCGTAAGGCGAATAGGCCGGTACGCGAACGACCGGCAGCTTTCCTTTGGCCGCTTTCAGATCCACATTATTAAAACCGGCACAACGAAGGGCCAGCAGTTTGACACCATTGTCCACCATCGCATCGATCACAGCGGCATCGGCGGTGTCGTTGACAAAGATACAGACCGCGTCCGTATCTTGCGTCAAGACTACATTGTTCGGATTCAAATGTCCTTTATAGTAGCGAATGTCGTAATTGTACTTTTCATTTACTTTGTCGAATGAAGCTATATCGTACGGTTTAGCTCCAAAGAATGCAATTTTGTATGCCATATTATTTGTTTTTATATCTAACAATCAAAACGGCCTAAATGTTGAAAAGAAAAGGTGGGTAGTAGAAAAGGAAAGGTCCGGCTAAAGAGTGCTTAACCGGACCTCTACCCATATATAGTTTTTATAATGAAGTATATCGTTCAGCCTTCCTTTGAAGACTGTCCTTTTTTATTCGCAGCTGCATTACGCTTATTATCCCGATGAATAAAAAAGCCACCTATAATAACTGTCGATAATAAGCACATCCCCATAAACCACATCATATTCATAATATTCATACAGTCTCTCCTTTCTGTTTTGTGTTTGTATTATCTAATAAAACAAAGATAGCCATTCTTTCCATCCGTCCAAGCGTAACAGTCTAAAATTTACGGGAATTCGATTTCCACCGTCGTTCCCTTCCCGACCTCGGACGTAATCGTGATTTCCGCCCCGTAGCTTCTTAGGATACGCATGGAAAGACTGAGTCCGATACCATGCCCGGCGAACTCCCGTGTGTTGGAGGCACGATAGAAAGGTTGGTACACACGGGCGATCTCCTCCTCAGGAATACCGATCCCCATGTCCGTAATGGTCAGGACAGAACCTTTCAACTGCATCTCGACAGGCGCTTCTCCCGAATATTTACAGGCATTATTCAAGATGTTGCCGATAGCGATCTTCAGCAGATGCGGATTCGCCTCGATAGCGAAAGCGAAATGGTCGGTTGTAAAACGAACGCGGTTACCCACGAACTGCATCAGGAAGTCGGCCAGCAAAACCGTCTCACGTGCATTCTTCAGGATCTCCTTATCCCCATGAGAGAGAAAAAGCAGGTTCTTCATCAATAGGATGATGCGTTTCGTTTCGGAAGCGATACGCCCCAATGCAGCCTGGTATTCGGCCGGCGTACGTTCCTTCAGCAAGCTGATCTCGCATTCTCCCTGGATGGCCGTAAGCGGATTATTCAGTTCATGAGATGCATTGCTGATAAAAGACTTCTCACTCTGGTAAGCCGCATCGATACGGTCAACCATGCGGGTCGCATACAAACGGCCGACGAAATAGACCAGGACGGCACTGATCACCAGCATCCCCAGCAACAGCCAGCCGATACGGTGCTGGATATCCCCGCCGTACTGGTTGCTCGACACAACCAGTACGATAAAATTGCCCTCATTATCCGGATAGTAGACAGCCGCTCCTAATTCTTTCCCTTCATGGAAACGAACCACATTGCCTGCATACAGGGAAGCGATCTTCTCATCGGTCAGGTAACGGGACAAGACGCTATGCGCCTCCGTTATGCTGTCGGCGTTCAGCAAGATTTCCGCTGCAACAGGCAACGTTTCCTCATAATGCTGCTGGATACGGGCATAATCTTCCTCGTCCAACTCATCCTTCTCCCAATGCTTCTGTGCCGTCGCGTATGCCTTCTCCGTCAGATAGGAATAGTAGAGACGGCTGATATAGTCGGTCGCCACAAAATAGAAAACGACTGTCACCACCGAAATAATGCCGATCGTGATAGCCGTATAAAAAAGCGCAATCTTATTCCCGGTCTTCATGCTTCCATCATATAGCCCACTCCCACTACGGTGCGGATCAGTTTATGGTCGAAATCCTTGTCGATCTTGCTACGCAGGTAATTGACATAGACATCCACCACATTCGTATTCGTATCGAAGTTCTTGTCCCAGACATTTTTCAGCAAGGTCAGCCGGCTCTGTGCCGTCCCCTGGTTCTGGATCAGATATTCGAGCAGGCGGTATTCCTTTACGGTCAGGTCGATCACTACCTTGCCACGGATCGCCCGGTGGCTGGACGGATCGAGTGTCAGGTCTCCACAACTCAGAAGCGGTACGGCAGGTTCCGCCCCCGTACGCCGTAAAAGGGCTTTGATACGGGCTTCCAGTTCCTGGAAACTGAAAGGTTTCACCAGATAGTCGTCGGCACCGGCATCCAGTCCGTTCACGATATCGTCCGTCGTCCCTAAGGCGGTCAGCATGATAACGGGCGACTGGTAGCCATACGTCTGGCGATACTGTTTACAGAGTTGCAGGCCGTTCATCTTCGGCATGATGATGTCGAGTATCAACAATTGGAAATCCTCCTGCTGAACCAACTCCCAGCCGGCTTGCCCGTCATTGGCCACGCGGACTTCATGGCCAAACTCCTGCAAGCCCCGCTCGATGAAAGAGGCGATGTTTATTTCATCTTCTACTAATAATATCTTTGCCATTACATATTTTTGTGTATCGGACTACAAATATAGGATAAATGATGATTGTTGGGTGATTCTTTACCTCCCAATCTCTTTATAATTTACGTTGCAACAATTTTCCGTCTTTATCGTACAGCATCCGCCGGTAAAAGGTTTCGACCATCAGGGGGAAGACGAAGAGAGTGAAGAAGGTCGCTCCTATCAGACCGCCGATGATGACGATCGCCAACGGCCGCTGGCTTTCCGAACCGATGCCGTGACTGAGCGCCGCAGGCATCAGACCGATAGCAGCCATTGAAGCTGTCATCAAGACGGAGCGGACACGCGAACGGACACTCTGCTTGATGGCCTGGTCCAACGGGCTACGCGCCTTCAGGTTACTTTTGATATCCGATATCATGATCACCCCGTTCTGTATGCAGATACCGAAGAGAGCGATAAACCCGATCCCCGCCGATATCGAGAAGTTGAAACGGGTAAGCAGCAAAGCCAGAATCCCCCCGACCGCGGCATACGGCACATTCAACAAGACCAGTCCTGCATCACGGGCATTCCCGAAGAGGACGAAAAGGATGATAAAGATAATCGCGATACTGACCGGCACGACCTGTGCCAACCGTTTCGTGGCCCGTTGCTGGTTCTCGAAATCGCCTGTCCATTTCAACGTATAACCCTCCGGCAAGCGCACCTGCTCCTTCACCTTCTGCTGCGCTTCGGCAACAGCCGTCCCCATATCCCGTCCGCGGACGGAAAACTTGACGGCACAGAAGCGGGCATGATTATCGCGGTAGATAATCAACGGTCCCGTAATCGTGCGGATATCCGCCAGTTCCTTGACCGGGATCATCGCCCCGTCGCGTGCAGGAACCAGTATCTTGCCGATCTCGTCCTCACTGCGGCGAAAAGAGGATTCATAGCGTACCATGATATTGAACTTCCGTTCGTCTTCGTAAAGCAGGGAAGCGCTCTTCCCCCCGATCGCCATTTCGATAATCGACTGGACATCCTCTTTTGCCACACCGTAACGCGCCAGGCGGGATTCGTTCAGTTCGATCCTCAGTTCCGGCTGTCCGATATTGCGGATCACGCCCAGATCTTCGATCCCGTCCACCGTCTGCAAGACCTTATACACCTCGACCGCTTTCTTCTCCGACTCGTACAGGTCTTTGCCGAACACCTTCACTGCGATAGAACCTTTCACACCGCTGGCCGCCTCCTCCACGTTGTCGCTGATCGGTTGCGAGAAGTTGAAATCCACTCCCGGATAAATAGCCAGACGGTCCTGCATCTTTTCGATCAGTTCCGCTTTCGTCAGCTTGCTCTCCCATTGCTTCTCCGGATAGATGTCCACATGAAACTCGATGTTGTAGAAACCTGTAGCATCCGTCCCGTCATTCGGCCGTCCCGTCTGTGACAAGACCTGGCGGACTTCGGGATAAGAAGCCAACGTGCGCCTCATCCGGTTTGCCAGTTCCACCGATTCATCCAACGAGATGCTCTGCGGAAGCGTCGCCCTGATATAGATGGAACCTTCGTTCAACTGCGGCAGGAACTCCGTCCCCAACAAGGTGAAGCACCATAACCCGACAGCCGCCACCGCTGTCGTCACCGTCACCGTTATCCGTTTATGGGCATGGCAACGGTCAAACAGCCCCGTCGCCATCCGGTTCACCCAAACCAGAAACGGGTTATGTTTCTCCCTCACATTCTTCTTCAACAGCATCGACGAGAGGACCGGCACAAGTGTCAGGGTAAAGATCAAGGCCCCCAACAGGGCGAAGCCCAACGTATAGGCCAACGGACTGAACATCTTCCCTTCGACCTTCTGGAAAGAGAAGATCGGAACCAATGCCGTGATGATGATCAACTTGGAAAAGAACACAGCTTTCGCCCGGTCTTTCGCCGTATGCCGGATAATCCCCATCTTGCTCATCACGTTAAAGGCAGGCATCCCCACCTCACGAGCTTTCCTGTCGAGTGTGACAAACAACCCCTCCACCATCACGACCGCCCCGTCGATAATGATGCCGAAGTCTATCGCCCCCATCGAGAGCAGATTCGCACTCATCCCCATCGCCCGGAGGCAGATGAAGGCAAAGAGCAGCGCCAACGGTATGATGATCGACACCACGACCGTCGTACGCCAGTCCGCCATAAAAATCAACACAATGAAAGTCACCAGCAAGATTCCCTCTATCAGGTTGCGAGTCACCGTATGCACCGCCAGGTCCACCAGATTCTCCCGGTCATAGAAGGGGACGATCCGCACATCCTCCGGCAACGAGTTTTGCTGGATATCGGCGATCTTGTCTTTCAGGGCGGCGATCACTTCACTGGGGTTCTCCCCTTTCCGCATCACGACGATTCCCTGTACCACGTCGTCCTCTTCCATCCTTCCGACCTGTCCGAGACGGGGCAAAGAGGACTCGTGCACGTCTGCCAGGTTCTTCACCAGGATAGGCGTACCGTTGATGTTCTTCACCACGATATTCTCGATCTCCTTCACGTCGTTGATCAAACCGATCCCCCGGACGACATACGCCTGCGAACTCCGGGTGATCACGTCGCCCCCTACGTTGATATTGCTCTTGGCAATGGCGTCATAGAGCTCGAGTGTCGTCACCCCGTAGTTGATCAGCTGGTTCGGATTCACACTCACCTCGAAGGTCTTCACCTCCCCTCCAAAGCTGACGATATCCGCCACTCCGGGGACCGCCCTCAGTTTCCGTTCGATCACCCAATCCTGAAAAGTCTTCAACTCCCGTGCCGTCCGCTTGTCACTGCGCAACGTATACCGGAAAATCTCCCCCGTAGGCCCGTACAACGGCTGTACCTCCGGTGTCACCCCTTCCGGCAGATCTGCATCGTTCAAGAGGTTATAGACTTGCTGGCGAGCATAGAAATCGTCCACATCGTCATCAAACATCACATGGATGACCGACAGCCCGAACAGTGTCGTACTCCGGATATCCGTCTTCTTCTGTACCGGGTTCATGGCTATCTCGACCGGGATCGTGATGAACTTCTCGATCTCCTCCGCGCTCCGTCCCGGCCATTGGGTAATGATCGTCACCTTCGTGTTCGTCACATCAGGAAAAGCGTCGACGGGCGTATGCAGGAAACTGACCGCCCCGGCGATAACGGCTATCACGGTCAGGAAAAAGATGAAAAACTTGTTCCTGAGCGAGAAAGTGATGATTCTGTCTATAAAGGTATGCATCTTGTTTCTTATTTTAAAGCATTATAGACCAGCAGAGCATTCTTGTTCACGACCACGTCTCCCTCTTTCAGTCCGGCATTCGGGTAGCAGTATTCGTCCGTCTGCTTATAGACACCGACTTCCCGCACCCGTAGGCGGTTATCCGTACCGACACACACGACATACTGCTTGCCTCCCTCGAATATCAGGGCGTGAGCCGGTATGCGAGGCATAAGCGGCCCTTCCACCCGGCATTGTACATACACGTTCGTAAACATTCCCGGTTTAAGCATATAATCCTTATTGTTCAATTTGATACGGACCTTCATCGTCTTGCTCTCGCTATCGAGCAAGTTATAGACCTTGTCGATCGTCCCGGCAAACTCCCTGTCCTTCCCGTAGGCAAGCGTCGTGATACGGACAGGTGCTCCTTCCTGTACTTTGCGGATATCGCCTTCGTACACATCCGCCATCACCCAGACATTGTCCAGACCGGAGATGGTAAACAACTCCTCTTCCCGGTCGGAGCGGATCAGCATATCCCGGCTGATGTTCTTCCCGACCACAAAGCCGGAGACAGGAGAAATTATGTCGTAAGTCGAATTGGAACCGATCCGGTAGATGTCATACACCTCGCGGAGCCTTTTCACCTCCGCCTTCGCATCGGCGGCTTCCTGCTCGGCCTGCAAGAGATCACGTTCGGAGACCGTACCGCTTCCGAGCATATCCCGTACCGCTTCGAGGTTACGGTCGGCCAAGGCGAGCCGACGGACGGCATCCTTCTGCTGTTTCTCAAAATCGGCCACTTCGCTGCTTCGGATAACGGCAAGGAGATCACCTTTCTTCACATAATCGCCGGCTTCAACCTCCACCAGCGTAACGGTCCCTCCGAAGATAGGATACACCTGGGCTACCTGCCCCGCATCGAAGGCGACACGACCGTTCAACAACAACTCGTCATTCAAAGGCGTCCTCCGTACGGTATCGACCGAAACCACCTGCCGGAGACTGTCTGTCAACATCAGGCCCGTAGACGTTTGTTCCGGCATAGAGGCTTGCTTGCCACATGAAAAGAACAGAGGGAAAAGAAAGAGTAGAAAAAGAGTTTTCTTATTCATATTTATAGAGATATATTTTAAATTCTTATCTGTCCTATTACTTTTGGCTTGATCCAAAAGTAACGCCCACGACTGTGTTCAACTCCTCCACCGCCATCACCACCCCCTTTTTCACATCGTATAACTGCAAACAAGTCTCCTTATAAGCCTCATAATAATCGATAAACTCCAACAGACTGATGTTGCGCTTTTGGAAACCGGCGTTTACCCCTTCGATGATGCGATTGAAATCCCGTTCCAGCTCATAATCCGAGGAACGGTAAAGCTCCAATGCCTTTTCGAGTTTCGTGTAACAAGCAAAAAGTTCGTTATCCGCCTGCCTGCGTGCCAGCTCCGCCAAACTATTGTTGCGGAGGACGGAGAGGCGTGCCGATTTGATATTTCCCTGATTACGGTTGAAGATGGGGACAGATACACTCAACCCGATGGCAAAGTAATTATTGCAGAAGTTCCCCGCCCTGTCATAAGCCCCTCTCAAACTCACTTCAGGGAAAGCGAGCGACCGCTGCAAACGCACATCCGCCTCCGAAGCCCGTATGCCCGCCTCCGCCCGTTTCAGGTCGGGACGCTCGGCAATACGTGCACTCAACTCAGCGAACGGAAGCTTATCCAGCCTGATGCTGTCCAACACCGATTCATTGAAAAGCGGTTCCAGGACCTCTCCTCTCTTCAACCCCAAAAGCAAACGCAGATCCCCCTCCAAGGCGACCGCCTCAGTCGAAATGCCGCTCCTCTCCCGTTTCAGCGAAAGCAGCAAAGCCTGTATGCGCGACTTCTCCAAGAGAGATATATTTCCTTTCGCATTCTGTTCCTTATAAACATCTAAGACCGTTTCCAGATACCCGATCTCCCGGTCATAGACCGACAAGGACTTCCGGGTATAATAAAGATCGACGAACTTCACCTTCAGCTCTCCCCGAAGCGTGCGGAGCACCTCTTCAAACTGATATGCCGCCATCTCCTTATTGATCTTTTCCAGGCGGACCCGCCTGTTACGCTGGCCGGCAACATAGATCATCTGTTCGATCTCCACCACAGCCTCGCCCTCCTTTCCCAAATCGAAATACTTTCCGTTATTGCGGTTATAGATATTCTGTTCGAGTGAAATGACCGGATTCTCGAACAGCTTTGCTTGTACCACTTGCGCTTCCGCCATATCCATATTATAACGCTCGGCGATCAAAGACAGGTTACAAGCGGCGAAACGTTCAAGGGCATCATCCAACGACAGCCGGACAGCCCCCTCTTGTGCCGCCCCCGACCACACATGGATCATCAACAGGATCAATAAAACAGGTCTGCACATTTGCTTCTTCTTTTTTGCGGCAAATGTACAGACCTGCAACATGAATCACCCCGAATATCCGATTAGAATACTCTTAGGTCAAATTAGAAAATCATTAGATCATTTTTTCAGATCGATCCTGTAAGGCGGCCTCACCCGAAGATGATCCACTTCCAAAAAAGGAATCTTAGGATAGAGAAGGTCGAGGAGGCTAAGATCTATCTTGCCCGGAACGACCTCGATACGGACACGGGCAAGACCTTTCTTCTTAAAACCCAGAAGTTCGGCCGCACCGGCAGAGACATCGATGATACGTCCTTTGCGGAAAGGACCGCGATCGGTGACACAGACGATCACCCGCCTCATATTGGACAGGTTGGTGACACGCAAGAAAGTACCGAAAGGATATGTGCGGTGGGCAGCGACCAGCTCATCCGCATCATGGACCCGCCCGCTGGCGGCCTTACGGCCGTGGAAACGGTTGTGGTAATAAGAAGCAAGCCCTTCCTCCTGGCCCCACACATCCCCCGTGCCCGCGAAAGCGACCAACAGAAGGATGATATGTACCAGGCGGAAGGGCATACACGTTATCGTTTTACTTTACAATAACGCAAGGCTCTTGATTTTATTGCAGCAACTCGCCCTTATATTCTCCGGTGAGCGTGTTCAGGAACGCCACGAGGCTCTTGGTATCCGTGTCCGAGATGTTCTTACCGATCTGGAACTGGTGCATGATGCGGATGGCATCTTCGACCGTCGCGATCGAACCGTCGTGCATATACGGCGGGGTAAGCATCACGTTACGCAGAGTCGGCGTCTTGAAACGATGGCGGTCCTGTTCGTTCTTCGTGACGGAATAACGTCCGTTGTCACCGTCCGTCAGCCCCGTGCCGCGATAATCGAAATAATTATCCTTGATACCCATGTATTCGAAGGACTGTCCACCCAGGTTCACCCCCGTATGGCAAGTAGCGCATTTATTCTCCTTAAACAATTCGTAGCCTGCGACCTCCTCGGCAGTCAGAGCCGTCTTGTCACCCATCAGATACTTGTCGAAGCGGCTCGGCGTGAGCAACGTCTTTTCAAACTCGGCGATAGCATCGGTGATCGTAGACTGGCTGAACCCTTCCGGATACACTTCGAGGAAACGTTTGCTCAACTCCTTGTCTTCCGCCAGCTTGGCCGATATCTCGTCAAACGAGTGGCTGCCCATTTCAACCGGGTTCAAAGGAGGCCCAGCAGCCTGTTCCTTCAGGTCGGCAGCACGTCCATCCCAAAACTGCAGGATATTCAAAGCCGAGTTATACACAGTCGGAGCATTCACGCCGCCGAACTGTCCGTCTATCCCCTCGGAATATTGTTTGCGGTCCACACCGGCAGTAGCCAACCCGTGGCAGGTAGCACACGAGATCGTGTTATCGCCGGAAAGACGGGTGTCATGATAAAGATCGAACCCCAACGCTACCTTGGCCGAATCGGTCGGGATGGAAGCCATCAACGGTTGCACTGGCTCATTGGCAAATTCTTCGGCGACGGTAGGTGTCGAATAGTTCTTCTTACGGACATCCTTCGCCCAGGAAAGCAAGACCGCCTTTTCGTCGCTATCGAGGTTTGTCCCCCAGTGCATCGGCATGTGCGAATACTTGGCGGGAGGCATGGAACCTGAGAGAGCGGCATCTTCCACTTTGGCCAGGTCGGCTTCGGAAACGAGTTTGCCATTGTCGAGCGCCTCCAGCATCGCCGTCAGATCCAGATAACGCGTACCTTCCCGCATATCCGCCTTGACAGTCGGACCGATCAGAGGAAGATTACCGTAGAAAGGAGTCGCCGCCGTAGCCGAGTGACACTGCATGCATCCGTTCTCACGAAGGATGGAAGCAACCTGTTTTGCCTGATTGTCCGCATACTTCTTGTATTCGGAGGAACCACACGAAGGCAGAACCAGAGCCAAAGAAAGCAGCCCTAAAGGCAATGCCGTCCTCTTACAAAGAATAGTGTTAAGCATAATTATTGGTTTATTTAGATTTGTTAAACGCAAAAGTATGCAGAATTATCAAGAGGCATGTAGAAAGCTCATCAGTTTTATCTATGGCATGATAAATAAAAACTATAGTCCCTTGTTATTCTCCAGCACCTCTCTGAGACCGTCGAGCATTTTGCCCGAAAGTTTCAGACGGGCGAGGTTTCTCTTGTAATCGTCGGGATGATGCAGGTCGGAACCGGCATAATCGTAGAAGCCTTCCTTCATCAGGTATGCGGCATATTTGGCAGGACGGGTGCCATACACGCCGGCAAGTGAGAACAAGTTCAGCTGGAACTTGTAACCCTTGTCCTTCAGCCGGAAATAATCCTCCTTCGTCATATACATATACCGTTCCGGATGAGCCAAGACAGGCGTGTAGCCCTCCAGGCTCAGTTCGTAAAGCAAGTTCAGATAGTCGGGAGGAGGCGAGAGATAGGAAGTCTCGACCAGGACTTGCCTGTCCTCATACGTCAAGAGGCCGTCCGCCATCTGCAAACGGAAACCGGCGTCCAGCATATACTCCGCCGCCAGCCTCAACTCGATCCCTTCCGGGGCAAACTGTTTCATACAAGCAAAACGATCCTGCAAGTAACTGCGCCGGTTGTCAGGCAGGTCCGCCATTACATGAGGAGTCAGGAAAACACGTTCCACACCAGCCTCCTGCATCGCATTCAGAGCCGCCTGCATATCATCGGCGCTCTGCACACCGTCGTCCACACCGGGCAGCAGATGTGAATGCACATCTGCCGTCCCCCTCAACAAATCGGTGTGAACCGCGTTCTTCTTTGGAAAAAGTAGGGAAAACATCTTTTCTATTTATTTTTACGTTGTCCGTAACCATACCCATAGCCGTAGGAATAACCGTAGCCATACCCGTAACGGTAGCCGTACGCGCCATGCTTGTAAACCGTCCCGTTCAGGATCAGGCTCATGTTACGCAGCTTGCCTTCCTGGTAGAGTTTCTCCACTTCGGGAAGGGCACGGCGGTCCATTCTGCCCGCACGGACGACATAGATCGTCAGGTCGGCCACCCGGTTGACGATCACCGCATCGGCAACCACACCGGCCGGTACGTTGTCCAGGATGATATAATCATACCGCTTACGCAGCTCGGCGATCAAAGTCTCCAACCTGTCCCCCAGCAAGAGTTCAGCCGGGTTAGGCGGAACAGGACCGGCATGGATGATATCCAGCTTGTCGCACAACTCGTTCTGCCGGATGATCTCATCGACATTGTCGATACGGCCGGACAGATAATTGGTGACCCCCTTGTCCGATACCCGGACATGGGAGCTAAGGGTACCCTTACGTATATCGAGGTCGACCAAAACGACCTTCTTGTGCGTAAGGGCGAAACTCATCGCCAGGTTCATGGAGACGAACGTCTTGCCGGCTCCCGGATTGAACGAGGTGAACATCACCACCTGCATCTTCTTATCCTTCACCCGCATGAAGTCCATATTGGTACGCACGATACGGAACGCCTCCGAAACCGAGTCGCGGCCGTTCTCATGCACCACCACCTCGCTCTTGTCCTTCTTGTCGCGCATCGGGATCTCGCCCAGGAACGGCACGGAGAGTACCCCCTCCACATCCTTCCGCGAGCGCACCTTCGTGTCGCTGACCGCCAACAGCCACAAGACACCTGCCGGTATCGCACATCCCAGCACGATGGAAGCCAACAGGATCATCATCGACTTCGGAGCCACCGGGGCATTGCTTCCCGCCGCCGGGTCGATGATACGTGCGTTGCTTTCCGTCATCCGCTGCGTCAACTCGTTCTCCTCACGCTTGTTCAACAGGTAGAGATACAGTTCCTCTTTGATCTTCTGGCGGCGTTCCACCGAAAGGACCTCCTTCTGCTGGGTCGGCACGGCCGAGATACGGCGGCTCGTCTGTTCCTCCTGCGCCCGGATATTCTTGATCTTGATGTTCAGGCCGACGATCAGGTTATCCACCGAACGGATGATGGTCTGCTTCATCGCGATCAGCGAATTGTTCAGGTCCTGCACCACCGGGTTCTTGCTACTGCTGTTGCTGATCAGCTTGTCGCGTTTCAGCAACATCTCGTTGAACTCCCCGATCTGCGACTCGATGTTCACATCCGATATGCCCGTGTTCGCCGGGATCAGGTCCGAACTTTTGCCGGGGTCCGTCAGGTAGTTCTTGATGTATTTCGCCAGGCTCAACTGGTTCTCCAGACTCAATCCCTCCTGGCGGTATTGGCTGGAAGTCTGCAGGTACATGCCCGTCTCGGACGAGATATCCGTCAGCTGGTGTTCCCGCTTGTACGACTCGATATCCGAATCCACATCCCCCAGTTCTTTCTCGATCACGATCAGACGGTCGTTGATGAAGTTGGACGTGTTCATCACGATCTGGTTCTTGTCGTTGATCGCATCCGTGTTGTAGACGGAGATCAGCGTGTTGATCACATCCTCCGCACGCGGGATGGAGACATCCTGGAGCGTCAGGTTGATGATCGTAGCCGTCTTGCTCGCCAAAGTGGCCTGCAAGCCTCCCTGGAAGCGGAGCGCCACATCCTGCAACGGCGATTTCGTCACCTGCACGACCGTATTGAAATACTTGTCGCCGTAATAAAGCGACGGGACCACCACCACCCGGCCGACAGGCGTCGTGACCGTGTCGTTCAGCGCCACCTTCACCGGCTTGCCGTCCGCCACCTCCTGTCCGCCGAGGGTGAACCCGGACAATACCACCTCCTTTCCGGAGACAGGAACCGCCTTCAACGAAAAAGCCTGTGCCTCTTCCGCATCCGGGAAAGAGAGCTGTACGGGTGACTGAGTGTACAGTTCCACCGTCCGCAGCCCGTCTTTTACCGTGTAGCTCACATCCAGATGCAGGTTGCGCGCCACTTCGGTCATCAACCGTCTGGACTTGAATACCAGCACCTCGTTATCCACATTCCGCTTCGTACCGAAAAGCCCCAAATCCTCGAAAGCGGCCGACTCGCTCATCGCACCACCCTTCGCATCGTCCTTGATCAGTACCGAAGCCGTCCGGGTATATACCTTGGGCGCCCACTTCAGATAGAGGAACGCCGCTCCGGCACATACCACGACAGACAGAACAAACCAATACCAGTTAGCCAACACCGTTTGCAGGATGTCCCCCAGGTTCAATTCGCTCTCTTCCACGCGGGTGTTCGTTTCTTGTTCTGTGTTCATAGGTTCTCTTTTTTTACTTTGTTAATGTCACAATCAGAGACGCGATAGAAACCAAAACAGAGATCGCTCCAAACCAGACACTCAGCGTTTTATTCTGGTTGATATCCGTTTGTTCAGCTTTTGCTCTGTTCGGTTCGACATACACGATATCGTTCTGCTGCAAATAATAGCAAGGAGAATTGAAGATATCGGACGAACGGAGATCATGCATCAGGATCGTCCGCTTCCCGTCCTTCTCGCGGATCACGGCCACCCGGTCGCGTCGTCCATAGATCGTCAGGTCGCCCGCCATACTCAAGGCCTCCAACAGGGTGATACGGTCGCCGGAGATATTGAAGGACCCCGGAGCGTTCACCTCTCCCATCACCGATACTTTATAATTTAAGAACTGCACCGTCACAATCGGGTCTTTGATCAAGTCCTCGTCAATCAAGCGTTGCTTAATCATTTCTGTCAACTGCATACGCGTCAGCCCCGCCACATGCAACTTGCCAAGGATCGGGAAATCAATATCCCCGTTACTATCCACCAAGTATCCCAACATACGCTGACCTCCACTGCCTGTCGAACCACTTCCCAACTGATAAGTCACCATCGGCATATTGAACGGCAACGCCAGTTCCGGGTTCTTGCTGTTCACCATGATCGCCAGCAAATCGTCGTTATGGACATACACCTCGTACTTTTGCTCGATATCCTGCTGCTTCAGCGGGACAACATCCTGCAAGTAAACCACTTTCTTCGAAGATGCGCAGGAGGTACAGAGTACCACCACGCACATCAACATATAATTCCAGATTTTCACTCTTCTTTCCTGATTAAAATAAGTAATTACGGTTTATTGGATAGCACCGCCGGAATGTCCCGGATGGCTTGCGCCGCCTTCCTTGGTGATCGTCGTGCTTACACCTGCGTACGTTGCAATTTCCACGCTGAACGGAACGACACGGCCCTGGTAGTTGAAATTGACAGAGAAGGAAGAGAGGTTCTTCTTGGCCTTCATATCGATCGTCACCTTCTGGTCACCGTCCACTTTGGCCGTACCTAAAGAGAAAGGAATTTCTTCCACACCGGCAGTCGAACCTTTGGTAGACGTAATCGCCGCGTTCAGCTGGTTGGCCAGACTTTCGAGATCAGAACTGCTCAAAGCGGAGAACGCGCTGCCCAACAACTGTTTCAAGTCGCCCTGGATCTCCCAGCCGATTTTTTGCTTGCCTGTAACTTCCTGTTCTGCGGCAGCCATCTTGCCTAAGTTGTCGATTGTGACGGTAGACAAGTTTTCCGTCGAGCTTCCAGCATCGGATACCGAATAAACCGGACCGAAAGAGTGGTTGGAGAAACCGTCCAAAGTGCAGGCATAAACATTACGGTCCGCATCAAAATCGGCCATGCCCACTTCCTTCCAAGCATTGCCATCTTCCACGAAATGCTTTACATCGGCAAAGCTGATCGCGTTGCTGGTCGCGTTCTTGACCGTCACTTCCACGCTCTTCTCAAATTTCAGTCCGTCAGGCGTACAATTGATTGTCGAAAGACTGGCATGGTCGGCTCCGGCTTTCGCACCTTTCAGATATTCGGTCATCGTGATCTCGGTATCTTCCTTCACGGCTCCTGCCGGAACTGCCAGTTCGGCCACATGCGTACGTTCATCATACACAACCGTGTCCTGGTCGGCCGATACTGTCACCGAAGCAGCCAAAGATGTCAATGTCTGTGACAAAGAGATGCTGCCCTGTTTCGGTGTGCCCGAAAGGATTACCGCATCGGCTGTAACTGTCACATATCCATCCTTTGCAAACGTCACAACATAGGTTCCGATCTTGTCCATCGCCAACTGGTAGGTTCCGTCGGCAGCCGTCTTGGTCGATTTGCCCGACGTGCTGACCTCGACACCTTCCAGCGACTTGCCTCCTTCCGTCACCTTACCTGCGATATAGTAGACCTCCTTATCCAATGGATTATCGGTCACGATTTCAGGCGTCGGTTCGTCATCATCGCTACATCCTACAAATCCCACACTCAATGTCGCAGCCAAGCCCATAGCCAGCACTGCGCTCCAGAAATTTTTCTTTTTCATACTCATTAAAAATAAAACATTATATTATTTATTAAACAATATTCATCCTCTATCTCTCTTTTCAGCAATAAATCATAAATCATCCCTCCTCCTATCATAAGGAACACTATTGCTCTCATCCGGCCGAGTCTCGTAGTCCTGTCCGAGTTTCCGGCGGAAGTATTCAAGACCGCTCTGTCCCGAATATTCCATCTGGTAATATTCCGGCAGGCGCACCCTCACCTTGCGCGACTTGCCCCATTGCGGCAACGGGACGGCAAAATGGAAACCGCCGTTCGCCTCGCCCCCCGTGTACATGGCATACAAGCCGGCCGTCGTCCGTCCGAAATGGCGGATGCAGTCCACCCGCACCCCATAGTCGCCATAGATATACCGATGCACGCCCAAGTTGAAATCCATATTGAAACGCCTTTCGCGGAAACGGACCTCCGCCGCCCCGCTTACCCGCTTCCAGGCAGACACCTGCCACTTGCCTTCGTAGAAAGTGGACGATCCGGTCACACCGCCTTCCACGCCGAACATCCAACGGTCGTCCGGCGTCGCATAGCGCAGTTTCAGGTCCGCCCCCATCCGGTTGTTCGTGAAGTTGCCGACCGTCACCCGTCCGAACGCCCCTCCGGGCAATCCGAACTCTTGGCTCAAGGTCAGCACCCCGGCCCGGACATAGTCCATCTGCCCGACCATATTGTTCCAGACCGGCAGGATCACCTGCCCCGTGAAAGCCGCCCCTTTCCAAAGCCGCGCCTCCACCGCCGGAGCGATATTGATCACCGCCCCGTATATCTTGTCCAGCCACGAATTGTTCAACGTGATCTGCGGATAAAGCACCAGTTCCACCCGTCCGTCCCAGGGCATACGGACTTCGTCGGGGTTGAACACACGCTGACGGGGCGTCAGCTCATACCGGATTCCACCCGCCACCGTCTTGAAATCGTAGCAATAGGCATACAAGGAAAAATGGTCGAACAGCCGTGCCGACACTCCCATGTTCACCGCCTTCGAGTCATATTCCGCCATCACCTCAAGCGGCTTCAGGAACGCCGGACGGTAGCTCACCCCGCCGAACACCCCCTTGTTCTCGCTCCTGCTGCGAAACGGCACATGCCCTCCCACCGTCACGCCGATATCATGGCCGTAGAAACCGAAATGCTTCGTCCCGACCGCATAGACGGAAGAGAAATAACGATTTCCGCCCGAATCCAGGAAAGGATTCAATTCGCCGGTCGTCAGCAAGTCATTCGAACCGATCACGACCGACGGCCACCATTTCCCCTCCTTCAACGGACGCAGACGCAGGGAGACCGAACGGTCCTGGTTCCATTTGCCGGTACTCTCGACCTTCAGCAACGTGCACCGGTAGGCCACCTCCATAAACGGTAGGAACGTCAGGTTCACGAAATAGTTTCCCGAATTATATCCCCACTCCTGAGGCAGCATCTCCTGAGGCAGGTAATTGCCTCCTGCCATGAACGTACCGTCTTCCTGCATATCGGCCGAAGGGATGTTCAGCAGACCGGAAACACCCAACGAGCGTTGGGCAATTGACAAGTGAGAATTGACAATCGACAATGAAATGCCGATTGTCAATAGGGTTTTCTTTATTATTCTATGTTTCATATTCTGTTTTATTACTTTTGGCTTGATCCAAAAGTAACATCAAGGTTCTCCAAGGACCCGCACAATCTGTTCCACCTGCCTTGGTGTCAGCACCCGCCGCGAAGCCGTCCAGCCGTTCTCGTGCAAAAGTCCGAGCAGGACGGGATTACCGACGATCCACTGTTTCAAACGCCTGGAAGCCACTTCGGGCGTGACATCCGGGCTATATTGCCGTCCCAGCCTCCGGAGCGTGGTGGAACGGTTTTTCCATTTTCCTTCTTCATCATCCGACGTCCCGGTCATACCCACCTCCAGTCCATTGTCGCCGGACGGCAAGCACCGACGGACAAGCCCTTCAACTGCGTCAGGCAATCCTCCAGCACCCGTAACAGGCGTTCCCGTTTCTCCGCTTCCGCCACACCGGACAAAAGCCCGATGCCTTTCCGGATGCGTCCGAGCAACACCTGTTCTTCCGAAGGCCGGGTCTGCCGCACCGCCTCACGGACGTAAGCGGCAAACGCCTCTCTCCCCAGCCGGCGAAAGAGCGAGTCCGGATCGTCCCCTTCCGGCAGCCCGATCCTCACCACATCCATTCCTTCGCCTGCAAGCGTCGGGACAACCGCATCCGCCGCCTTGCGCCCCGCCTTGTCGGCATCCAGCATCACGCGGACAGATGTCGTATATCGTTTCAGCAAGGCAATGTGCCCCGTACAAAGCGCCGTCCCGCACAACGCCACCGTATGCCTGAACCCCGCCGCATGCATCGCCAGCACATCCTTATATCCTTCCACCAGAAAGACGCTCCCCTCCCGGCGGATCGCCTCCCGTGCCTCGTACAACCCGTACAGCAGCTCGCTCTTTCGATACAGCCCGCCCGTTTCCGAATTGACATATTTCGGTTTATCCCGATCTTCGTCCGACAACCTCCGCGCGGCAAACCCGGCCAGCCGGCCCTCCTCGTCGCGCACAGGGAATACCAACCGGTTCCGCATCGCCTTCCAGCGTTCGGGAACCAGGCAGGGCGACTGCCCCACCCCGAAATCCAACCAAGTAGGCGTCAGTTCCGAACATCCGCTACCCGCAGGTAACAACAAAGCCAGGAAAGCTTCGTTTTCAATTGACAATTGGGAATTGACAACGGGCAATTGCTCCGCGTCGCTATTTTCTTTTTTCTCCTTGACTGCCAACCGTTCCGGCAACAACCTCGCCTCCTTATTGTCTTTCCCTTCAATAGCCAACTGTCCACTGTCAATCGACAATTTGTTCGCTGCCTCGACAAAGCCGACGTTCTCGATCTTGCTGACAAAGGCGAACACATCTCCCCTCTCTCCGCAAGCATAGCAAACAAAGCTCCCCTTCTCCTCATCGACGGAAAGGGAAGGATGCCGGTCCCCGTGGAACGGGCAAAGCCCCATCCACCGGCGACCGACACGGTTCAGTTTCGTATAACGCCCGATCACCTCCCTGATCGACAGGGAGGCTTTCAGTTCTTGTATCTCTTGCTTCGTCATAACCCTAAAGAGGTTTGCGTACCGGGCTGTATATAGTCCGTGATACGGGTGAACGAAGGGTTGTACCGGAAACGGGCGATCCCCGTCGAACCGTTACGGTTCTTCGCGATATAGATCTTGCCGCCCCCCACCAGGCTATGCCCCGTCTTTTCGTCGCGGGTGAAGCCATAGCGTTCGGGACGGTAGATGAACGCCACGCAATCCGCCACCTGCTCGATCGTCCCCGAATCGCGCAGGTCGCTCATCACCGGCAGGTACGCCTTGTCGGCACGCGCCTCGCAGGCACGATTCATCTGCGAAACCGTCAGCACCGGACAATTGCTGTCCAACGCCAGTTGCTTCAACGCCCTTACATTCCGTCCCACCATCTGTTCCTGTGTCTCCCCCTTCCGGCGGTCGCCGCCCAAAAGGTGCAGGTAGTCCACGACCACCAGGTCGCATTTCCCCAGGCGGCATTGCAGCAGCACTTTCGCCCGTATCTGCTCGACGGTAGCCCCTACCGTATAGTCGAGATAGAAAGGCAAGTCCTTCAACCGGAGGGCAGCCTCTTCCAACTGTCCCAACTCGCGTCCGGTCGGCTTGTTGATGCGCAGGTGATCCGGGTTCACGTCCGTCATCCCTGCCAGCACACGGTTCAACATTTGCAGGCTCGACATCTCCAGGCTGAAGAAGCAGACCGATTTCCCGGCACGCGCCGCGTTCAGGGCCATCTGTAACGTCACCGCCGTCTTCCCGTCGCTCGGCCGTCCGGCAACGATCGTCAGCTCCGTATTGTGGAACCCTCCGGTCACATAATCGAACTCGGCAAGCCCGCTCTTCACCTGTTCGGCCTCCAGCTCACCCCCAAAGCGGCGATAATGCCAGGACACCGCTTCGGCAGCCAGTTCGCCGATCGTACGCACCGGAGCGCCCTCGGCCGTCTTCTGGCGGAACTGCATCAGAAGGCGCTCCGCCTCGTCGACCAGTTCCTCCGGGACGGACGATACCTTACCTGCCTTGAACGCCATCGTCCCGAACAACGTGACGAGGCATCTCAGCTTATATTGTTTCTTGATTCCTTCCACATAGGCCGCCACGTTCCCGTCGTGGCGCACATTCAGCATGTAGGGCAACAGGAACGACAAACCGCCCAGCTTGGCAGCCAGTTCCTCGTCCGCTTCGCGCATTCCGCGTTCCACCAGCACCATGTCCGGCCGTACCCCCGTTGCATAAATTTTCATGATCACTTCATAGACGAATCCCAACGAAGCATCCGCAAACATTTCCTGAGTCAGCCCTGCAGACTCCGCCTGCACCGGCGCTTCCATCGAGGTCATCAACAGGCAGACCAACGCCTTTTCCATATCGCCCAAAGAGATTCCTCCGTCCGTTTCTTCACCGTTCATCATTGCAAGCCTCCTTCCCCGTCTGCGGTACAACAATCGAACTGCATGCTTCGTCCGCCCATACGGCGTTCGGCCTCTTCCAGGGCGAGGAAAGCGGATTGCTCCGGCGCCTCCTTCCCTGCTTCCTTACGACGGATCCCCATGATCGAATCATATCCGCAGAGAGATATACAAACCCCTCCATTTAGCCGCTTCATCCCGATCAATTCCCTTTCTTTCAACCAGACAAGATTTCGGTCCAAAGTTGTCAGACTCATCTCGCAACTTTTAGCGAGGTTTTCACGTAACCCGATGTATTCCCCGCGTTTGCAAGTATAACAACGATTATTAAAATAAACCTGTCCGTCCTTGAAAAACACTTCCGAGAACAAGGCGAGGTATACCATGCCGACCGATCTGTCCCGGCCCTTGCCGTGGAACAACATCTCCAACACTTTGCGCGGAATAAGGACATATGACTGTCCAAGGAATCCGGCAACCTTTTTTTTGCTTAAGTTTACATCCATAATAGCTGGATTTTGACAATTAATAAATTCTTTATTGGCATGATAATTTGCAAATCGCTCCGAATACATTAAATAACAACAACTTACAAAGGCAAGTCGTCAGTTGGCGACCATTTGCCCTGGTGATTCCTATTATATAATAACTAAAACATACTTCTTATAACTAATTATAAAAAGCGATTTTCGCATTTTTTTCAGAAGAGCGATCTTCAACTTTCAGCCATCACAAAGGTAGAGTCAAATCCATTATTAAAAAAAACTATTTTATGCAGATTTTCAATTCCTTTCACCCTTTAAAAAGAAGCCATATAACACCGCCGATCGGTTTATTTTTTATTACGTGATTTGAAATTCTTAAATTCCGCTTTCATCCCGTCCACGATCGAATCGGCCTCCGGAAGTTGCTCCTTCAACTTGTTCAAAACGGTGTTTTCCGTATTTCCCGTGTCGAAGATGCGGTCCACATGACCGGCCATCCGAGCGAACGAGCAGTCCTCGATAATGCCGGCCCTCATCATCGCCCCCATATAGACCATGAACAAGTCGGGACGGGCCACCCATACCCGGGCAAACCCCGGAGTTTCCGTCTCGTAGCCGCAATAGCGGTACAACTCGTCACTGTAAACTTTGAAAAAACGATCCGCCAAACGATTCCACGATTCGTTTTTCTCACCCCTCAACCCTTTGAACAGGAAAGCGAGCGCAAACAACTCCACCTCCCGGTCCGCCTTCAAGTTAGCGATATAATCCTGCAGAAGCGGAAAAGACAGATATTTTCCCGTTATCGCCCTCACTTTTTTTTATCACACCTCAGGAAATCCTTCATGAAATTTTCCCTTTTGTTTTTTTGATCTTTCATTAATTCTAATGTTTTTCAGACCGTAGTATTATATGGCATTCTTCCTTTTTCCCTTCCTTTCAAAACATATATGTTTTGATTTTAAAACACCTATGTTTCGTTTTCAAAACACCGGTGTTTTGAAACTGACCAATCGGATGCAAATATACGAAAGATTAATCGACTCTATTCGACCCTAATCGACTCTAATCGACTTTGCGTTTTTTCCCTGCCGTATCTTTGTATAGTCAAAAGGGACATCTCCCTAATTTTCAATCTTTTAATTTTTAATTTTTAACTTTTAATTTTTCAATCCCCATGCCATTAATTTACACTCTCGTCAAACGCAAAGACATGAGCAAAGACGCAGCCTCAGGCGCAACTCTTTATCATGCACAGACCAGCATCACGAAAAAACTGACGCTGAACAAGATCTGTACCCGTATCGAAAACATCTGTACCGCCAGCCGCGGTGAGATCATCTTGGTGCTCGACGGCCTGATCAAAGTCATGAACGAAGCCCTTTCCGACGGCGAATCGATTCACCTGGGCGAATTCGGCAGCTTCCGTATGGTTGCCGGCAGCAAAGGTTCGGCCACCGTCGACGGTTTCAACACCGCCCTGTTCAACCGTGCCCACATCGTCTTTTACCCCGGCACGATGCTGATCAACCTCGTCAACAACGTCTCCTTCGAACGCTACGTCCCGAAAAAGGACGCCTCCAGCGAATCGGCCGGCAGTGGCGGTGGCACGGATGATCGCCCGGGAGAACTGTAAATCAAGTGAAAGTTGAAAGTAACTCCACGTTGCTATTTTTCAACTTTCACCTTTCAACTTTCAACTAAAAAATCACCTTTCAACTAAAAAAATGAAGCAAAGCGAATTTTTTTCCTCCCTCCTTCCCCTCGCCCGAAAGGCGGGGGAAGCATTCCGGATCAATCCGGCGGTTATCCTGGCACAAGCGGCTATCGAGTCGGGCTGGGGACAAAGTGATCTCGCCAGCGAGCATCACAACTATTTCGGCCTCACCGCCTACGGCCGCTCCAACGTCTGGTGGAAAGGCGCAAGCATCGAGTTGGGCGCCCATTCCCTCCGTTTCCGTACCTACGACAGTCCCGGAGACTCGTTCATGGACTACGCCCGCCTGATCCGTTCGGTCTACCCGTTCGCCGCCGACGTCAGCGACGACCCGAAAGCCTTCGCCCGCAAGATCGCCTACAGCAAATACATCAGCGAAGTCAACGGCGACAACCGTGCCGCCTATCAAGCATTGTTGGTCAAGGTTTGCAGAAAAATCAGTAAACTCATTCCCCACCCCATAAATCATAATTCATAAATCATGAACGTCCTTGAAACCATCCTCAGCTTCCTCACCACCCTCGCCCGGATCATCTTTCCCCGGCGCAAACGCCCGGTTGCCGGTGACGACCTTTGTCCTTGTCCTCTGCCTGAGCCTCCTATCCCTCCTCTCCCTGTGGAGAGGGGAAACGGAAGTAACCCTCGCCGCTCTCGGAGCGATTCTCTCCCTCCTCTCTCCCCGCCCCCCGAAGTCCCCCACCCCGAAGCCGACTGGCTCGGTCTCTCCGGCTACACCCTGATGCTGGCAGGAGGGATCGGGAGTCTTTATAAGGTACTGGCGGGATAAAAGCTCCTCGATAAAATCTATCTGCTTGCGCTCACATAAGCACCATCTTTGGCCTCAAAGATGGTGCTTGGTTCTTTCACATCCACACTATGCCACACACCTAACGGGATCTGTACCCCATATTTGCCTTCGCGCGGACAAAGCGTAACACGGGAAACCTCCACGAACTTCCTTTCCCCTCCCGTTTCATCCTGACCGGAAGCCTCGGCATATAGAACAACCTCCAAATATCCCTCTATACAGATCGTCGTCTCCGCCGTCTCCATATGCCGGTGAACAGGTACTTGTGTCCCCGGCTCCAACGCATTCAGCATACGCTGACTCTGATCCAAAGCAGAAGTACGCAAATCAAAATTCATCCGCTTCCGCTCATTCGCAACTGCTTTCTGATGAAGATCGGAAAGCAGATTCTTATCTATTGTTTGTATATCCATACTTTCTTTGATTATTCAACAACCACCTTACTTCTTCAATGACTCAAGATATCTCTCATGAAGATGATAATATCTCCTCATGAACAAGAGATAAACCACAGCCAACAAAGCGATCACTATTCCCAAATAAACCCAATGAACAAGCACCCGATCCGGTAACGCATACACCATAACCAAAGAAACGGCCAACTGCAAGACCATATAAACAAGGCTGACCAACGGATGAGACATGTTCAATTCATTCGCCATCAACTGGTATGCATGTTTACGGTGTGCCTCTCCCAAGTTTTCATGAAGCATAATCCGATGGCAGATCGTAAGACAACCGTCCACCCCGTACACAACAAGAAAAGACAGCCATGTTATATCTCCGGTCTGTATCACCAATTTCCCGATAGAGAACAATAAGATAAAAGCAATTCCGATACTTCCGACATCCCCGGCAAAACACTTCGCCTGGTTTTTCGGACGGAAATTGAACAGGCAAAATACCACTACGGACAAGATCGCGACAATCAAAAACGAACTCTCCATAAACTGGATCTTCCGGTTCATCAACAGCAGCGGAACAAGCACCGCCAACGAATATCCCCCCGTGATTCCATTCACCCCATCCATAAAATTGATGATGTTCGTCGCTCCCACGCATACGATCAATGCAAGAAGCACGATCCACCACATATCCAAATGCAGGATATCCAACTGATAGAACATCAATCCCATCGCCACAAATTGTGCCACAAGACGCAAACTGTCCGGCAAACTGTGAATATCATCCACAAACGATATTCCAGCAGCTAAAGTCACCGCTGCCAACATCCACGGATACTGGAAACCATAGAGACAACTCCACACCCATGTACCGACCAAAAAGATGACTCCTCCCCCACGCAACACCACCTTTGAATGAGAACTGCGCTGGTTCGGCTTATCAATGATATTGCATTTGTCGGCAATACGGAAATAAATCAGCTCTGCCATAAGCAGAACCACAAAAATCAACAGATACAACATATATCAAAAACTTTTAATCGTCTTGATCAAACCTTCCTTAGCCCTGACCGGCATCTTATCTACTCCCAAAGCCGACTTTATCTTCCGGTTGGAAACGACATAATTTTCAGTCAACTTGGCCAGACGCTCCCTGTTCAAGGGCAGATGCAGACAACCTCCGGCACTCGCCACCATCTCCATCATCTTCTTGTTCAAATGCCAGATATGCGCCCTCCGTCCCATAGCCTCACAAATCACAGCGATCAGTTCGTTGGTCGACAAGGCTTCATCGTCAGCCATATGATAGACTCCCGAAGCCACCTCTTTGGTCAACAGACCTTCCACAACATAGCACAAATTATCGATAGAAGTAAACGTCCGTTTATTCTCAAAAGCCCCCAACGGCCATGGGATTCCTTTCTTCACCACATTATAGAGCAAATTCAGATTTCCTTTGTTTCCCGGCCCGTGAATCATACAGGGACGCAATATATAGACTGATTTGTCAGCCGGCCATTTTTCCTGAATATATTCCTCGGCCTTGATCTTGCTCTCGCCATAAGGTCCTTTGGGCGAAGGCACAACCTCTTCGGTCAGGATATCCCCCTCCACCTGATCGGCAGCCGCTTTCACCGAACTGAAGAAAACAAACTTCTTCGCAGAAGAACCCAAGAAATAGTCATAAATCTTTTGTGTCAGCCCTGTATTGATATCAAAATAAACCTGCGCCTTAGATTGATTCTTCGTATCATGCGCCTTCCCCGCCAGATGAATAATGGCATCCACCTCCGGAATATTCCTTTTTCCAAGATCATCCCAACTATAAGTTTTTACCACTCCATCCTTTTCAGGAGCAACAATATCTAATCCGTAAATTTCATTTTCCTCTTTCAAAGCCTTCACAAGATTTCCCCCGACAAAGCCATGGATACCGGTTATAAGAATCCTCATATTATTTTATTTACCAAATCAACATATTGTTTAGTCACCTTTTCTTTCGTGTAATAGCGTTGTATCACATCATATCCATTACACCCCATTTGCCGTAACTCTTCACGGGATACCGAAGCCAACCATTGTACCATTTCATCCACCTTCTTATCAAAATTCTTCTCAGTGATAAGTTTAGCGCAATTGTGTTCCTTCGTAAAATTCACAATAGGAGTTTTATCTCCAGAACATATGAGCAATGGTCTCTCGCACGCCATAATGGTATAAACCTTAGACGGGAATCCCATCATCTCCATCTCAGGTGCCATAAAGATGAACTGCACATCACTGTATGCCAATATACTTGGCATCAGATGACGAGGCTGATAATCGAGAATATGCAGCTTCTCCAACCTCCTCTTCTCCTTTTCTTCCTCCAGATACTGACGCTGCACGCCCATACCTATCACAAAATACTCTACATCCAGTACCTTCGTTTTTTCAACTAACGCCACCAACGGACTCCAATCCTGCGCAAGCCCTATATTTCCGGCATATAGCAACTTCAAAGCATGAGTCTTGGGAAATAATTTTTCATCCAACGGTATTACATTCTTTGGATTATAAAGATCTGTATCTACAAAATTAGGGATGATATGTAACTTACTCGGATTTTCAAACCGTCCCACGATCGTGTTATAAAAAACATCATCAATAGTTGTGACAGCATCAGACCTGTTATAAATGCAACGCTCCACTTTCTTTAAGAAAGCAATCACCGGTCCCGTCTTTTTCTTTAGAATATCCGGATAAATTTCCTGTACATTATAGATCACCTTACAGCCTTTCAGTTTGCCGAGAATAAGATTAAGCATACCGATACTGAGAGGTGGCGAAGGTGACACGATTACACTTACATCGCGAATACACAAACCCAGTATAAAAGAGATAATATGCCAATAGACAAACCCAATAATGCGTAATGCTGTGCTCTTGAACTTCTTCTGTGGCACATGTATCACTTTTATTCCATAAAAATTACTTTCCTTATAAATTCCCGGTATTTTCCACTCCAACGGTTGCTTTGCCAACTGCTCCTCTACCACATTAAAGTGCGGAGTTGTAGAAAGCACTACCACTTCATAACCTTCCTTTTGGAATCTAAGTGCGATATCGTTATAGAGATAAGCAGTAGAAACGCCGTCAGGACTGAAGATAAGACTATGAATTAAGACTTTCTTGCTCATTTATCCACGTTTATATTGAATCGTTCTTTGAAATACATTCTCATTTCTTTCGGTGTAGGATTTTTACCAATGTAATACTCCATCTCCTCAATCTTTGCATCTATCAGATACCTATACCAATAAGCTTGTAGCGTAGCCCAAATAAAGCCAGGCTTACCATCAAGGAATCCCCCAAAACAGATGTAACGGACAAAAAAATAGATGAATGCACGCAAAAACTTTGGCAACTTATAATATTTACCTTTCTCTTTATTACGAATTTCCAGCCCATTTCCTCCCGAAACAGTATCATTCCAGTATCCTTCATAAGCCGCCACAATTTCACGGTTGGCATAGTTGTTATGTTTTCGAGTCCATTCAGTAAGTCCATTTAAATTTTCATCAATAAACAAATGCTTCATATCCACTGTATCACCTTCGGTAACAAAAATTTGTTCATCCATCCAACGCAACTCCATCATTGCTTTTCCTGTACGCCATAAACGCATCAAACGGATAGTACGTAGTTTTCCATGTTTTAATTCACGTCCCAATAGCACCACATTGCGCGGTAACATGCAACCCGTAACATTATCAGATAGTAAAGGCAACTTCTCCTCCAACTCAGTGACCAATCCATCGGTCAGGTATTCATCGGCATCCAAACGCATAGTCCATTCTGTTTTAATAGGACAATTCTCCATTGCCCAAATAAATTGCTGCGCCTGATTCACATATTTATTTCGAAATACTATTGCACCATGCTCACACGCAATGTCACAAGTACTGTCAGTAGAATAACTATCTACTACATATATCTGTTTTGCTATACGTTTTACATTATCTATACAACGTGCGATATGTTTTTCCTCGTTGTAGGTAAGGATGATTACTGAAAGGTCTAACATGTAATTTAATATTATTTAAAATAGTTTACTTGATTAAATCAAAAAAATACCCCCAATCGCTTTTTCGAGTTTGAGACAAAGGTTTATATCGTTTGTTGCTCTCACATACTTCAATTATACTCTTCCCCCAAGCCTCATAATCAGAAACATCAGCAAATTTCACCCCATCATAATCTTTCATTACTTCATAGGCATAATCAGCATTAGCAACTATTACCGAAAGTCCTAAAGTTGCAGCTTCAAGTAATGGAAGACCAACTGTTTCAATTGAACTAGGAAAAACTAAAGCGGTAGCAGACTTATAAAAATCCAACAGGTTATCATGTCTTATAATACCCTCAAACACAAAATTATCTGAAACACTATTTTTAAGTACTTCATTGTACATAATAGGGGCTTTCTCTGGTGAACTAGTCACATGAATTGTTATGTTCTCTGCTAACTGAGATTTTTTTTTCTTTAAAAGACCCATAGCTTTCACCAATGTACAACCATTACGATACTTTGAATCATCACCTACAAATATCAAATGATATCTATTGTCTCCCCAATCATAGGCTTTACACAATGTAACATCTATCTTTTCGATATCAGGGAAACATACATGAACATTCGCAGAAGGAACACCAAAATATGAGACAAAACGTCTTTTCACTACTGGAGTTTGCACAACAAATTGTGTATCCTTGGTCCAAGTACGCTTTACTATGTGAGGAAAAATATACTTATAGTTGAATAATATTCTTTCGGTACTCTTAAAAAGATTATAACGTCCTGGATACAAAGGTAATGATTGATGATAATAAACGATCTGTTTACAATCTTTGAAACATTTATATCCGTTATTCTGCAACGACACCACCACATCCGGTTTCACTCTTAACTTAGAGACCTCAGCTTTCAGTAGTTTCCCTTCAAACAGGATTCGCTTTACTTTAGACTGCAATGGGAATGAAATATAAGTCACCCCCTCTATCTCCACCTGCGGCAATACAGGATTGACAAATATCCAGTATCTGTTTTGTCCTACATATTCCGGCAAATGCGACAGAAACTGTTTATAAATGGTTATACCTCCACCAGCTTGCAAGGTGGTGGCTATTACGAAAATATTCATGACTATTCCCCTCTCCAATGCATTTTAACATATCTACTATGTATCATCTCGTTGCCTCCATGCAACACAAGCTTTACTTCAGTCTTATTTGCAAACTGTAATAGATTACGAGTCCGTAACCCATCCACATACAATTCATCAAAATAATTACCCGGTATACTGGAATACATTGTGTGATAGCCATAGCGTTCACATTCATCCAATATTAATTGAGAGAAATAGCCTATGGGAAAACATATCTCATCCACTGTTCTTCCCAACAATTCCGTGAGGGCCTTTTTCGATTCACACAGCTCACAAACCAATTCCTCCTTTGTAAATTTTGTCAAATCACTATGGTTCCAAGCATGACACTGGAATATAAAACCAGCTTTCTGTAGTTCAAGGATTTCGTCTTTATTAAGATATCCTGGGGTTCCTATCAGACTGATAGCAAGAAAGACTGTTGGCCGTAAGCCATTCTCAATAAAGAACTGTTTAGTATCATAAATACCACGAAACCCATCATCAAAACAGATCATTACCTCTTTATAGGGATTCTGTATTTTAGCTTGTATGGAAAAACCTGCATCACGTATAACCTTTATATGCTGTGCAAACCGGTCAAGCGAAGTCCCCATATCGGTGTACTTTTGATCGCTATATACGTCATGGTAATACAGTATTTTACTCTTTTTATTATGATGTAATAAACTCGAAAACCATAGCAAAGCCCTTTTGATTGTTTTCCTCATTATGCCGTTTTGTTTATAAAGTATTCCAAACACTTGCGATAAAGCGAATAATTCCAATAATTATGCATAAAATTATAGGCATTATCAGCATATTTCTTATAAGTATCCATATTTGATATTTGTTCCATGGCATCAATAAGAGATTGTTCCTCGTATGCATCAAATACAAAACCGGTATCGTTACCATCTACCAAATCATAATGCGCTCCCACTTCGTTACTCACCAAGACCGGCATTCCTGCCGACATGGCCTCGTTGACAACCAATCCCCAAGGTTCATAAGTAGAAGGCAACACCAACACATGGTTCTGACGATAAACGGCCAACAGATCATCACCATACTTCGGTCCATCAAAAAATACAAAATCGCATGACGCATATTTCTTTTTAAGAGACTCTTCCAAAACACCTTTTCCCACAATATGCAATTCACTATTATGATATTTTTGATGATGAGCTACAAAAGCCCGAATCATTAAATCCAAGTTCTTGCATTCAATCAACCGTCCCACATACACGAAACGTATGACCTCTGTCGATCTTTGCTTATATTCAGCATTATCGAAACGGGAATTATCAACCATCATAGGCATCAATACTATCCGATCTTCTTTCATGCCAAAATTGCGGAACAAATTTTTGTGTGTATGGTTACCACCGGCAAGACCATAAACATGTTTATTACCAAACACAAAGTTCAAATAAATGCGTTTTAAACATCGCTTAAACAATCCCGACGGTTCCCGATACTGAGTGTCCGAGTCTATTCCTATGGATTTACGATACCATAGATTTAAGACAAACAACATCAAAAAAGACAAACCTGTATATCCATTAAATATGACCGTATCATACTCTCTAAGCACATGCCGTATATATTTCCACTGTTGCCTTTTCGAAAAGTGGACAAACACATCCTTTACCTTCTCCTCTCTTGTATTTTTTGCCTCGCTATTACCCAACAGATAACAGTAATCTATTCCCATTGGGACATAAACCTTCAAATTCCGGTCTACTGTATAACTGGCAGGTTCAGCAAGAAAAGCAAAAACATTCATTAGCCTTTATATTTTTTTAGAGTTTTACGCATATGAGATGCAGCAATCTTAAACAATACATACCAGTTGCCCCACTTGGTTTTAGATGCCATAAAACGATAAAGGTTTTCTATTTGGGGACGGAAATTACTCATTTTATAATCATAACCCCCACGTCCAAAATCTATAATAGATTCACCTATCCGAGATTTTTCAACGATATATCTTGCATAATTCCATAAATTGAATTGGGTAGATTTATATAATATCACCCACCTCATACTATAAGTCCTTTGCTCATTTATAAAAACAAAACCCATTGATATCGGTTCATCTCCATCATAAAGTATGGACAACTCCACCAATCCGCTTTCATATAACCTACGCATGAATACTCGCATCGTATCATTTAAATAAGAAGATGACCTCAAACCCATAGCCATCATTTCTTGTGCCAACCGATTCACCACATCTTCTGGATATGATTCATTCATAATATGAAAAATTTTCAAACTACAATGTGATGATTTCTTGTCAAGAACAACCAAACGCTTACGTTCCTTAGCTCTTAAATACTGAAAATCGGTGAAGATATTATCCGATTTAAAACAATTTATCCATGAATGTTCTGTCTGTGAAAAAACAAAGGCATTACTAAAAAATACTTTCCAATACGACAAAACAGGAGAGTTGGCTACCACGTTATCCAAAAATAAGAACTTTACAGACTTTTCATCTCCAATAAATTTCCAAACATCATACATAAGATTATATGTAGCTTCAACATCCTTGGATATTATCGCATTACAAAAATCAGTATGCTTATCATTTATAAATTTTAAATGTCCCTTTTTATTTAAATAAAAAGGGAATATGGCCTGCAATTCTTTTTTATCTGTTCGATAAGCTATGATAAAAAGTCTATCTACAGGGGTTGAAAATGTTTCCCAAGCAATCCAATTATACTTAAATGTTTGGAAAAATGTCACATCTTTTGCTTGAAAAAATAAAGAGTTCCACTCGGATTCCAAAGTCTTAAACTTATCAATCGTATCTACTATCTCTATCATACTTTTTCTACATTACTTTATAATTTTTATTCACGAGTGCATTAGCCAATGCTATCAATATCCACACATACAAAAAAGAAAAATCTCCGGCAGCCATTATATATCCCTCCGCAAAAAGATGGATACCTCGCCAAACTAATAAAGCCATCACCAACAAGACTTGTGGCGGATACTTATTTGAATTGAACATATATTTAAAAATCGGCCTCAGTATTAATATCGAAAAGAACAATGTTCCAAATAAACCAACAGAGGATAACATAAAAAACCAACTACTACCCGGTTCTATTCCACCATTTGCACGTACACTTGTCTTTTCCAAATCGACACTCGAAAAACCAATTCCCCAAATAGGGCTTGATTCAAACTCTGCCACTCGCGCACTCCATAAATCATCTCTACTGGAAAACTGACCTCCCATTGCCTCGCGGGCTTCTGTCTTTTCACGTACCACTTCAGTATACGGATACCAAACAGGGAATAAAACAATCATAAAAAATAAAGCCCCTAATAGATATTTCATGAATTTACCCACATTGCCTAAATAAAACCACAAATAAAAGAAAACAGCAACAAACGTAGCACCCAATGCTGCACGAGATGCCCCCAAAAAGCAAACAAGAATAGAAGCAACAAAAGCACCTAAAAATCCCCATTTTCTTTTAAATGTTGTATTCAGATTATGCGTTTCATCTAAAAACAATTTAAAACAGATCAAAGAAGATATACCTCCAATACTACTCATTGTCATTGTATGATTGGTAAAACCATTAAACCCTGTCCATCCATTGAACAATGGTACACGAGCCAAATACCCCAAAAAGGAGATAACGGTACCGACTACAATAACTTTGTTTATCAGATTATACAAGTTCCACTTGAACTTATTCGATACATTTCCCTCATTTAATGGTCCAATTGCCAAAATCATCAGACAAAACGAAATGAGCCTATATTCCGCTTGGAATATAGCAGGTACATCGTTAAAAAGAATAGACAATGTACAGGCTATGATAAATAACATCATTGTAACATTAATCCTGGCTCCCTTCATAAATCCGATAAATCCGATAAGAGCAAACCATCCATAATAAACCGATTGAGGTATAGGTAGATTAATACAAAGAGAATTTGAAAAAGCGATCAGAACTGATAAATATAAAATAATTTTACTATTCATCTTGACATTAAATAATTTATAAAAGGCTTGATCAGTTCATTTATATCCACTGAATACTTAAGAGTCTGTTTCTCCCGATGATTCATGTAACGACAGATATTTTGAGCAAGAGACTTGTAATCATGCGGCTCTATCACCCAATTATCAAAATCGTCTTCTCGTATATATTCTGTAATACCAGAACCTTTAGCTGCCATAAAAGGCACACCACAAGCGTATGCCTCTGTATAAACACATCCAAAAGCATCCCAATAGGATGGAAGAACAAACAAATCCAATGTATTATAAAAAGCATTCAACTGACGATGATCCACTTCATTCATAAATTCAAAATAGTCTGTCAACGCATGATCATGCACATACCTCTCACACGATTCACGTGTATAACCGGTTCCAACAAATGAAACACGAATATCGGTACATCCGTTACAGATTAAATTTTCAACAGCCTTTATAAGCGTAATTTGATCTTTAAGTTCCCAAAAATTAGCAACACAACCAATATGGAATCCGGTATGAGATTCTTCTATCTGATAAAATTTAGAAGTATCAACCCCATTATACAAGACATATTTGTCTTTCAAATAAATACCCTTATATGCTTCCAAATAATGAAGTATTTGCTCGCTAACTCCAACATGTAAATCAATCTGATTACATAAGTTCACCCCATAATTTATACAATGCCTTTTATGCCATTGCATATCTGCGAAACGTCCATCTGTAAGACTAAGTACATCATATCCATGATGCTGCAAAATAGTCCTTGTTGCAGGATTTTTAGACTTTACATAGTTGGCATATTTGGCATTACCCGTCACATGAGCATGTACCACTGCTATATCTTCGTATGCAATACCTATGCGTTTTAATGCCTTGTCAAAGGAATGCAAATTGAAATAATCTCCTGCTCCCGGCCAAGCATTAGTTGGTAATTCATATTGAGTGAAACGATACACATGTATGCCATCGTAATCGTAATCATCATTCTTCTGAAAACATAGTCCTGGCATCATAACAACCACTTGATAGCGCCCATCCTTCATTATAGCTTTTACCTGATCGTAGACGTATGGTCCACGAAAAGATTCTACCGAAGGGAAAAAAGCTGTTACTACCAAATATATAGATTTATCTTTTTGCATTCAATCTTTCTTATAAATTAAAATCTCCACTCCCGTTTCTTACTTTCTCCCCAAAACAGCATACGAGTAATAGGATTGAGCGATAATATTCTATCAACCAACAGACACAGAATAATGGCAAACACCGCATATACAAAAGATACCACCAACTGGAAAAAGAATCCATTGGAAATATACACCATCTCATGTAAAGTATTTGGTAAGACTCCTATAAAAAGGTAATGAATGGCATATATAGGCAATGTATTCATACCAACTATACTTAGTATCCTTGCCACTTTCAGATCAGAATTTATCTCCCTGCAAGCCATCCATACAACAACCACAGCACCTAAAGCTGCAACAAACCAAATAACAAAACTTTCTATAAACGAGAAATACCAACCAATAATTAACAGTAACATGCCAACAGCATAACTATACTTATTAAGAACCATTCCATTCAAGAATTGATATTTTCGCATCAAAAGTCCCATTACAAAAAATGGAAAATAATACTGTACACTTTGTACCGGTAACACCCCTCCTAAGTCTATATTTTTAATGCGTCCCAAAAGAATAACAGCATATACAAAACCATAAAGTAATGCATCGCCTAACATACCAAGCCGAAACTTTTTAGAGAGATAAGCCGAAAACATATTCAACACATCGCACCACCACAATGCGAGAAAGAACCAATACCCCCCCTGTAAATATCTGATAAAGAATAAGATACTGTTCCATCACAAATATTTCGCACAATAGACCATACCACTAAAGGTACCAATAACGTTCTGGAACGTATCAATAACCGAGACAGCATCCTTTTAAAGTTTTCCTCTCTCTCCTTATGAGTCAAATAGCCACTAACGACAAAAAATAATGGCATTTCGCATATACCTATAATACCAATTAAAGCTGTGTGCTCAATTTTTAGACTAAACAACAACACATGTCCCATCACAACCATCAACATTGCGATGCCTCGTATATAATCAAGTTCGTAAATACGTGTCATAAAATCATTTATTATATACAGTTTCTATCACCTTTTCCCAATCTTTCACCAAAACTTTCCAATCGAAAGACTTAGCCAATTTTATTGCCTCCTTTGCCAAAGAATCAAGCTGTTCCGGATGTTGTTGCAAGTTTTTAACAATTGCTTCAATTTCATCAATAGTATCAACCACAAAGCCGTTCTTGCCTGTGGTTATCCATTCTGAAGCACCATAATCCCCATATACAACAGAAGGTACTCCCATGGCTGCTGTTTCAAGTGTTACTTTCGGAAATCCTTCGGAACGAGATGGGAAAATGTGCAAGTCCATTTCATTGAGTAATTCTGCTATTTGAGCATGATTCATTAAGCCATGATAAACACAATTCTTCAACTCTCGCTTCTCTATTTCCTCTGCTACATTGTATTCGATTCCACCTCCAACAATATGAAAAGTGATATCTGAAATGACTTAGCCAAAGCGTAATAATCATTAATTCCCTTATAACGTATATTATTACCTATAAATACGATATTGCACAATACTTGCCTATTTCGTTTTTGAGATTGAAACTGGTTTGTTTCAACACCCAGATACAGTACTCCATCCGACTTTATTCTAAGTAGTTCATTATTCTTTTGAGACATGTATTTTGTAATAGAATATGTCTTTGTTGTAAAATGATAGCTATCACGTACTGCATTCTCTGAACCTAAAGCTGCTATTGACTTTTCCAAATTAGTTCCCAATATTACCCCCTCAACCGTTATAAATGATTTCTTTCTAAATAATTTCAAACATTTGGAACAAAACTTCCAAATTTCCCCTTTAGGCAAATAAGCGACATCACACCACATTATGCCACACAGAAAAGTTATATAATGCCAATAACGGATGGGATGTCGGCAACTAAAAAGTTTTACTCCGTCAAGATCGCTATCCACAGGTAGATTCCCATTGGGAAAAAGCATTACAGCACATTCAAATTTGTCTTTATCAAGATATTTAGCCAAAGCTCTGCAGTTCAAATTCTGCGCATTCGTGCAATTCACATACCCCCCAAGAAACACCTTTATCTTCTTAGTCTTCATTTCCAGTCAATATTTTTAATATTTGTTGTTTGTCAAACGGAGCGTATGCACTGTCATACCACTTTTTTACAATCTTACAATCTTCTTTATATTCCTGCTTGTCCACTACGTGTGCTACAACCTCCAATAAGCTCATCTCTTTATAAAGAGGATAGTGATATTGTTCATAAAAAATTGTTGTTCCATGAGACAATACCTCGTCAACTAAAAAGAAAGTAGGGACACCGTAATTGGCATATTCAAAACAGGTAGTAGAACTCCACGTAATATGGAGCAAAGTCTGAGGTACCAATTCGACCAACGGTTTTGAGACAAACCCCACAAATGGATACTTTATAACAATATCACTCAAATCAACCTCATTATTAAAACGTGGATGATGCTTCAATAACACCTTATATCCCGATTCTTTCAACTGCTCCAAGCACTCATACAACATCTTAACAGAATATTTGTACCACACCTCACTATCAGATGTTATTTGTAAAGATATGACAATAAACTCTCGTGTCTGAGATACAATACCAGCTGTAGACACCGGTATCGGATAACCAACAATCTTAATTTTCTTATCTAAATCCTCTTTACACAAGGCCCTCTCAAAGGCTTGTCGGTAAAGTGTACCCCATAACATCATACGCCTATTGGAGTTTTTGTACGAAGAAGCTAAATTATCTTTCTCTGCAAAATATCCTGGATGCCCATTAAATATAATGCCATGCTGATAATCATACACAACGCCTTCAGGATTTAGCTCCGCCAAAATATTAATCATCGAATTAGAAATCGTAATATACCTCTTTGCCCTAAATTTATGAGAGGTAATTACATCTAAAAAGTGAGCTATCTTCACATCTGTTTCTACTGATGTTTTTTCTTTATAAATCATACGCATCAACTTGCGCATAATCGTCACAATCCAAAAGAAAGCATCCGCTTTCATACATTGTGGAGCACGAGGATTAGAAGTCCTACTATCGGGTTCTTCCATTACAAGATACTTCAGTTCATTTTCCTTACAAACTTCTACAATCGGATCAAAATAAGGGTTAGAGCCTTTAGAAGAGCGATTGAAATGTTGTGGGTAATATAGCAACACATCTAATTTCTTACCGAGCAAAATATATTTGATCGTTTGCAAAAAAGAACATAAAATATTAAGAATCATAATGATTATAAATACAAAAATTTAGCTGTCACATGCTTATTAAGTATCCAAGCTATAATTACAGTTGACAATAATGTTATAATTAAATAAAAAACAGGATGAACAAAGACTGGCCTAAACGCAAGTAACGCCACATGCTGCACTATATAAAATTCAAAACTAATATTACCCAAAAATTCAAGCCATTTTACTTTTGGTATTTTATCAAAGTTATATTTCCAAAAAGTGACTATAATCATAGCTGCACCAAATCCACGAAACAATATGTATGTTTTACCTACCCCAAAGTACACATAAGACAATAAAAACACAGCTACACCAATCCATAAGACAAGAATAATCTTATTTTGTAGAAATTTCAATTCACACCTTTGTGTTATATAACGTGCCAATGCCCCCATGCAACAGATTGCTATTACGTAAACCAAACTATACATAGATTGGTTAGTGAAAAGTGCAAATAGCCCCACTAACAATAATCCCCATGAATATTTCCAACCAATCTTATTGACAATCCCAATAATAAGAGGCATTATTAAAAATAACCATACTTCATATTCTAAATACCACGCAGAAGGATTAATCTGATTTTTAGCTTCTTCAATAAAAAGACACGATGCACTTTGCAAAAAATCAAATATCGTCATGCTACTATTCCAGAATTTGTTACCCCATTCTGTAAAATGTAAAGTATTCCAAAAGAAATCACAATTTGCTAACAAGAAGCCAATAAAAAGCATTACGATATGAGCCGGATATATATAAAGCCTTTCGTTTTAAACCTTTGATGTAACTCGCCATTGTCAAGGACTTCGTATTATAATAAAAAAAACCAGATAGCACAAAAAAACTGATACCGCTATTGATCCATCAACAATGAAACTCCACCGCATATGACGGAAAATATTTATCGGATTCTAATCAACAGCTTTCACATAATGTAAAAAATATACAATCAAAGCACAAATAACCCGAAGATATTGTATCCCAACATTTTTACCCCCCCCTATATTCATACTCAAATAATTATAATTCAGCATATTACAAACACAAATCATTTATTTTTTATATAACCTCTTATATGAATTATAAAGTATCTGAAGTTTTTATCGAAACACATAAAAAGAATCATGAGTAAAAATAAAACCATACCCCCTATAAGTAAGCAATAAGCAAATGCTCCAACAAAAGATGTTGCATTAATTAAAGCCCCCACTTTTCTTTCAAGGTATATAATGCCCCCCATTGCAATAGCAAGAAGAATCATATATCTAAGAAAGACCGGAACATATTCACGTACCACAGATACATGAAAACCTTTTTTAAACAAATAATAAGGTTGCCAACATATTTTCACTAACAAATCGGCCATTGTAAAAGCGAACAAAATTCCCGGTAATCCATAAAATTTACTCAATATTAACGATAAAGAGACGCTGATTAGTACCTCTGCTATGGGAGCCCACACATCTTGAAATAATCCATAGGCATCTTTAAAATTAGTTACGGTAAGACGTGCTTGAAGTATAAATATATGAATCGACATCAGTATCAGCACCAATTGAGGCAAAATGTATTTTTCCCCTAACCATACTGTTATCAACTTTGGAACAGCAAAATAAAGCGTTATACTGCATAATCCCGCAACAAAATATCTCAAACTCATGAGTTCAAAAAATACTTTAAGTAACTTATCCTTGTCCCCCTCAGCTATCAGATTTCCAATACTAGCTCCCATACTAGAAAACAGTCCGTCAAAAAAAGCAGTTATTTTAGACAGCAACATATTATAGTTACCATAGACAGCAACCATAGATAGTGATGAAAAAATACTGATAAAAATATTAATAGAGCCATTAAATATTAAATGAGAAACTTTAAAAGCAAATACCTGCTTTGTTTTAACCCATAGCTCCTTGTAATCTTTAAATTTTGCCTTTCCTAATTTTATGGATGTGTTGAGCCATGGATAGCGTTTCTTGACAGAAAGATGTAAGATCAGCGAATTAACGGTTCCTGCTACTAACTCCAATCCAATCCACCAAATATAACAAAAAGGTAAAAAGGAAGAAGCCATTTGCAACAACGTTTTAACGATTGTAATCGTATTATAGCGATAGACGATCACATAGTTATTTTGGGAAGCCGAAAGAATAATCTGCCGGTAGTTGATAAAATAGCTAAGTAATGCACCATATACCATTGAAAAGAACATAAAATACACCAATCCTAACGGCATATTTATATCCTTAAAAAGTAATGGAAAAAAACAAGACAACAGTATGCTGCCCCCCCCTATCAACAGACCAATTCGAGAATAGAGAAATCCATAAACAGAAATAATGTCACTGATCTTTTCCCTTTCATCGTTATACAAGGGTTTATAAAGAGTGACACCAACAGCAGTACCAATACCTAATTCTGTAATATTCATCAAATTGAGTATATCTCCCAATGTTGACGACAATCCTAAGAATTCTGTACCAAGATTATCTAAAAAAATTTTACGGGAAAAGAATGCCAAAGCTGCCGTGATTACATAAAAAATCACATTTACTTTAGCATTTTTTATAGATTTCTGTATTCTACTCGCCATTAATTACTATAACTAATTTTCCAATTACTCACGATAGCCTGTTCAACATTATGGTATCGTTACCTCTGTCAATCTATAACCTATCAAGTAATCTATACTTCTTATCTCTATACCAATAAATATTACTTTTAATCAACTTCGTCGGAGTTCCTGCATATATCGCATTTCCTTCTTCGAGGGGCTTGGTTACTAATGAAGCATTGCCAATGACTGATCCGGAAGGTATCACCACTCCTTTCATGATCTTTGCATTAGCACCTATCCAAACGTGATTGCCGATAGAAATAGAACCTCCCTTGTTTAATCGTTTGTTTCCCTGAAATATGGCATGATTATCACCTGTCCTCAATTCTATATTCTTTGCGAACATACAATCTTCACCTATCGTGATATTCATTCCTTCCGTGATCCAAAATTCAGCCCCGTTAATTGTTGTATTGCTTTCTATCGTTACATTACTACCATCATCCATTATCAAGATATTTAAATTGTTAGCATACCCCCCTAATACAAACAGCTGATCCACAGCCATTTATAAAAACATTTGAATTTTCTAGTGTTTGAGCAGGGTCAATATATACCCGATTCCCGCTTCCTTTGATTCTTATTTTGATTCTTCGAAGATTTGCCCCATTCAGTCTGACATCATTATCACCATAATTCTTTAAATATAAGGATAATGAATACAAACGATTTTTAAAAGGTCTAAGTTTACTTTTTATGAATGATATAAGGTTCATTTTTGATCTTTTTCAGTTACTCTTTATTAAGATAATAGAAACTTCCTGTATTGCTCACTTTTTTAGCCGGATTACCTGCCACAGTAATCCCCGGTTCTGTTATTGAATGGATAACGACTGCATTAGCACCGATTACAACATCATCTGCAATCGTAATATTACCAATAATTTTTGCGCCACTACCAATAAAAACTCTATCTCCTATCTGAGGAGCTCTATGCTTATCATATCGACCTTGGCCTCCTATAGTAACATCCGAAAGAATCTTACAATTACAACCTAATTTAGCAATAGAGCCAACTACTATTTTTCCATGTGAAATATGAACTCCAGGAGCCACACAATTTGGACAAAGCTCTATACCTGTTTTAGTTCGCAATCCTAACAACTTTTAATATAGCAAATTGTTACATTAACACTTTTTCACAAGCGGTGTAATATTCAACATACCTAAGACATCTTGTAAATTCATAATTATTGTCAGGGAAAAGTCTCTCAACTAGCTGTTGCTTAATAGAAGGAGATATCACCTTATGTTGCGCCTTTCCATCTTCTAAAAGGTAATACTTTAAATCATTTTTTGATTGTATCATTGCTCTATTAAATATACATTATTAATAATTTCCGAAAGTTGTTCCTCACCAATAAGTACTTCAATAAACTCACGAAACACACCTTCACCTCCTCTTTTAGAGAGAGGCACATTTGCTAATTTTTTCACATACTCTGGAGCCGATGCCGGAACACCTGCAAATCCAACTTTAGAAAGAACTGCCATATCATTAAGATCATCACCTATATAAGCAACCTTTGACAGGGTAATAGACAAACTCTCACACAAAGTCTTAACAACAGAGAGTTTGTCCTTTACACCAAGATAACAATAATCAACTTTCAATTTATCCGCACGACGTCGTACAATTAAAGTATTTTCTCCAGTAATAATACCTACAGGAATATGAAGATAATGAGCAAATAATACACCAGCACTATCATACGTATTGAATTTCTTCAATTCAATATCGGTAGCGTCATAATACATACCTCCATCTGTCCAAACACCATCAATATCAGTAAGAATAAGCTTAGGTAACATATTAAAGAATATTCTTCGGGTAAATGATTTCGTTAGCAGGGATATCTTCTTTAACGGTATGTCCAATAACCAATTCTTTCTGTATCCATTTAAAACCATCACCAGGACTAAGCAAGTGTATATCTTCCTCTGTAATTATTTTACCAGCTTTTAACAAGCGTTTACTTGCAATTGAACGTTCTAATTTTTCCTTGGCAACTGCAACGCTCTTATCTATATACAAATCTTCTGTTCCTAACCATTTTTCGGCAATACGAATATCACGAATCATACGATTTACACCATCGGGTCCCAAAGAACCAGCCTGATCAGTTCCTTTCATATGACGATCAATCGTAACATGTTTCTCTATAATCTCAGCTCCCATGCCTACTGCGACTACAGGTGCTGAAATACCAATTGTATGATCAGAAAAACCTATTGAGTATTGACCATAATGTTTTTTGAGATAACTAATAGTTTTAAGATTTAAATTATCAGGATACGTTGGATATTGTGAGACACAATGCAATATAGAAATATCTGAATGATAACGTGTTATAATTTCAAGAGCGTTATCAAGTTCTTGCTTTCCAGCCATACCTGTAGAAAGAATAATGGGAATCTTGGTTTCTGCCATAATTTCAAGCAAAGGAAGATTGGTAAGATCACGGCTTGCAACTTTCAAATAATCAGGAGTAAATAGTTTAAGCAATGACATACAGCCTTTGGCACAAAGTGTTTCCACAAAATCAAGTCCTTTTTCTTTCGCATATTTAAAAACTTCAAAATGTGATTCATCATCAAGCTCAAGAAAAGCACGATGCTCACCATAAGTACGACCAAATGAATTAGGGGTATCATAGATACGATTCATCTGTGAAGTGGTCAACTCTTCATTAAGATCACGCTTGGTCATCTTAACCGCATTCATAGGCTTTAAATCTATACCAAACGTTTCCTCTCTAACTGGACGAGAAATCAATTCAACTATTAATTTCGCAACATCAACAGAGCCATTATGATTTTGCCCAATCTCTCCTATAATATAGGTTTCATTTTTAGATATCATTTTGAGTTTTTATTTATTTGTTGAACCATTAAATTATAAATATCTGGATGTTCATTGAGATAAGAAACAACTTCATCAATAGTAGGATATGGATTTTGTTTACAAAGTTCAGCATAAATGTGCTGAGCATTAGTAAAGTCTTCATTCGTATCTATTGTAAGTCGTATATTTGACCGTCCTCTAAGACAAATCGGTCCATCAATCCACTGTACATTAAAAATTGTAGGATTTGAATATATATAATTGGTTACATGTTCATGATATATAGGATTATCCGTCAAACATTGTACCCTCTTTAATGCCCCTAAGGAAACATATTCTGTCCAAAAACCAAAATGAGTTTTAATAGCAGGAGAATTATTTACGTGAAAACCGATATATTCCGCATCAGTCTTATTTATAACCTCAACCAATTTCTTAATTGAATTCAATTCCAAAAAAGGATTATCAGAACAAACACGTATGATATGATCTATTCCATAGGCATTTGCAGCATCTACAAAACGTTTCAAAACATCATTTTCCTCTCCCCTAAAACATATTACACTATGTTCTTTACAAAACTGTTCTATTATATTATTTTCAGCATTCAGAGAGGTTGCAATGATAATTTTTGTATTTGCGATCTGATTTAATTTACTTATAAGTAATTCCAAGATACATTTACCCTCATAAAACGGACGTAACACTTTCTGAGGTAATCGAGTCGAACCCATGCGAGCTTGAACAATAAATGCTGTTTTCATATACTATCTGTAAATATTCTATTTTGACATACCATATATAAATATTTATACCTAAACATTAAAAAATATTTAATGTTTATATTATATCTTATTTAAGATAAATTAATTTTCAAGAAGTAATTCACAATTTACCTCCTTTACTCTTTCCTCCACACCATCTTATTCACCACTCCAGTATAGCTTTGGATCAGTTTTACCATCTTAATAGAAACATTCTCATCTGTATAAGTGGGAACAGGTGTGCCATAGTCACCATTCTGATGTAGCTCGATCGCTGTGTCGACAGCCTGTAATAAGGATTTCTCATCAATACCAGCCAAAACGAAGCCGGCTTTGTCCAACGACTCCGGTCGTTCGGTGCTTGTACGAATACAGATAGCAGGAAAAGGATGACCGACAGAGGTAAAGAAACTACTTTCTTCCGGTAATGTTCCGCTATCACTCACCACGGCAAACGCATTCATCTGCAAACAGTTGTAATCGTGAAAACCTAAAGGTTCATGCTGAAGCACCCGTTTATCCAATTGGAATCCGCTTGCTTCCAAACGTTTACGGCTACGGGGATGACAACTGTAAAGAATCGGCATATCATATTTTGCAGCCATGGCATTAATAGCATTGAAGAGCGAGAAAAAGTTCTTTTCAGTATCGATATTTTCTTCACGATGAGCAGAAAGTAAGATATATTTACCCTTTTCCAAACCTAAACGAGCATGAATATCGCTAGCTTCAATATCCTTCAGGTTTTCATGTAACACCTCTGCCATAGGTGAACCAGATACGTAGGTTCGCTCTTTAGGCAGTCCACAGTCTGCCAGATAACGACGAGCATGTTCGGAGTAGCAGACATTGACATCCGAGATAATATCCACAATACGACGATTCGTCTCTTCCGGCAAGCATTCGTCTTTGCAGCGGTTACCGGCCTCCATGTGGAAGATTGGGATATGCAGACGTTTAGCTCCGATCACAGACAAACAGGAGTTGGTATCGCCTAATACCAGTACGGCATCCGGTTGTGTCTGAGCCATCAACTTATAACTGGCATTGATAATATTACCCATAGTAGCTCCTAAATCATCGCCCACAGCGTCCATATAAACCTCCGGATCCTTCAGTTTCAGATCTCGGAAAAAGACTCCGTTCAGATTATAATCGTAGTTCTGACCGGTATGGGCTAATAACGTATCAAAATAGTGGCGACATTTATTAATCACGGCTGCCAAACGAATAATCTCCGGACGGGTCCCGACGATGATCAATAGTTTCAATTTGCCGTTGTTCTGAAATTTTATTTGGCTATAGTCTGTTCTGACTTCCATCTTGTCTTAATTTTTTGTTTCTACTGTTTCAAAATAGGTATCCGGCCTATTGGGGTCGAAAGGTTCATTCGCCCACATGAAGGTAACCAGATCTTCTGTTTGGGATAGATTGATGATATTATGTGTGTAGCCCGGTATCATTTCTATTACCTCTATCTTCTCTCCACTTACCTCAAAGCGGATCACTTCATCTGTGCCGATCTTACGCAACTGAATCAAACCGTGACCGCTCACCACCACGAATTTTTCATTCTTGGTGTGATGCCAATGCTGTCCCTTGGTTACGCCCGGCTTGGAGATGTTCACCGAGAACTGGCCTCTATCCGGCGTGCGGATGATCTCAGTGAAGCTCCCCCGGTCATCCGTCTTCATCTGTACCGGATAGCAGAACTTCTCTTTCGGAAGATAAGACAGATAGGTCGAATAGAGCTTCTTCGTGAAAGGATCGCCCAAATCGGGAACCGCGAGGTTACCCGGCATCTCCTTGAAAGAATAAAGCAAGTCGACAATTCCACCCAAGGTTATGGTATGAACCACCGGAACGACACAATAGTTCCCTTCGCGGTGTTCGCCCCCCGACAAGGCGGCGATCAGCTCGTCGACCACATCGTCTACATAGACCAGGTTCATCACCACCTTCGGATCATTCACCTGGATAGGTAGGTCGTTCGCGATATTGTTGCAGAATGTCGCCACCGCACTGTTATAGTTCGGACGGCACCATTTCCCGAACACGTTCGGAAAACGATAGACCAGGACTCTCGCCCCCGTCTCTCCGGTATACTCGAACAGGAGGTTCTCTCCCGCCCGCTTCGACTCGCCATACGGATTATCCAGCGCAGCCTGCGTAGATGATGAGATCATCACCGGACAGGCATTGCCGTGTTTCTTCAGCGTATCCAACAAGAGGGAAGCGAAACCGAAATTTTCCTTCATGAACTCCGACTGGTCTTTCGGACGGTTCACCCCGGCCAGGTTAAAGACGAAATCAGCCTTCTTGCAATAGACGTCCAATTCTGCCGGGTCGCTGTCCATATCATATTCGAAGACTTTCAGTTCAGTCCCTGAAACAGGATAATTGCGAGCCTTTCCCGACTGGATATTATGAAGTTGGGATACAAGATTCCGACCGATGAAGCCTTTTGCACCGGTTACTAATATGTTCATCTTTTTTTAATTTTAAGTTTGAAGTTTTGAGGCTTGGCACGAAGCAGGTTTATTCGCTTCTGATTTCTCTCGGTTTTGCCCGTTCGATCAATCCGAGATCTTCCTGAATAAAACGTAGGCGGAGTAACAGTTTTTTCATTCCTTCGACATCCAGACGGGTCGTGTTATGGCTATGATAGTCCTCGATCTTGGACAGGCATTCGCTTCCTTCGGTAAAGTACTTGTCGTAGTTCAAGTCGCGCGTATCGCAAGGGATGCGGTAATAGTCGCCCATATCGATCGCCTTCGCCATCTCCTCGCGTGTCACAAGGGTTTCAAACAGTTTCTCTCCATGACGTGTGCCGATCACCTTCACCTCCGTATCCAGATACTTCGGATCGATCTGCGCGTAGGTCTCTTTCAACGCCTGTGCCAGGACAGACAAAGTAGCCGCCGGCGCCTTTTGAACAAAGAGATCTCCATTTTCTCCATGCATAAATGCATAAATAACGAGGTCAACGGCATCATCAAGTGTCATCATGAAACGGGTCATATCAGGATCTGTGATCGTAATTGCCTTGCCACTCATCATCTGCTCCACCCAAAGAGGAATCACAGAACCACGGCTTGCCATCACATTACCATAACGAGTACAGCAAATAGTAGTCTGCGCATTAGTTCCTAAAGCACGACCTTGGGCGATCGCAACCTTCTCCATCATCGCTTTGGAAATTCCCATAGCATTAATAGGATAAGCAGCCTTATCGGTAGACAAAACCACCACATTCTTTACTCCGTGAGCGATAGCAGAAAGAAGCACATTGTTCGTTCCTTCTACATTGGTTCGCACCGCTTCCATCGGAAAAAACTCACAAGAAGGGACTTGCTTCAACGCCGCTGCAGCGAAAACATAGTCAACTCCGTTCATTGCAAAGTCGACAGCTTCACGTTGACGGACATTTCCGATATAGAATTTCACTTTAGCAGCCACCTCTGGTCGCTCAGCTTGAAGATGATGGCGCATATCATCTTGTTTCTTTTCATCACGAGACAAGATACGGATTTCTCTGATATCACTGTCTAAAAAACGACGCAAGACAGCATTTCCAAAACTACCTGTACCACCTGTTATCAACAAGACTTTATTTTTAAAAGCACTCATATTATATTATTAAATTCAAATCAATCACCAAACAATCTATTTTTCTACCATAGCCCAAACTATTAGCGTTCTTTATGAGATTAGGTTAGCATATTTCCAAACACAGAAACATCATTTAAATCGCGAGTCAACCGAATTTCATAATAAAGTTTTACCCAATAGAAAACTTTCATTCTTTGTCCAGCACTTCATATACCGAATTCTTGCTCTTGAACTCAGGCACGATTCCTTTCATCATTCGGACGGTTCCCATTTTGTCTACTTTGATCGCGAGGTCGATCAAGGGGGACATGAGCGTACAGATGTCTTCGTAATCGTATTCCCGGACTTGGGCACGGTAGATCTTTTCGTTTTCCGTTGGTAATGTATTTTCTTTCGTTGCCAACAATTCTTCGTAGAGCTTTTCGCCCGGACGGAGACCGGTATATTTGATCTCGATATCCTCGCCGGGGATAAGGCCTGCCAGTTCGATCATGCGGCGTGCCAGATCGGCGATCTTCACAGGGGTTCCCATATCGAAGACGAAGATTTCGTTTCCTTTGCCCATAAAGGCGGCTTCCAAAACCAAGCGGCAGGCTTCGGGGATCGTCATGAAGTAGCGAATGATGTCGGGATGGGTGACGGTCAGAGGACCGCCTTTTGCCAACTGCTCACGAAAACGGGGAATGACGGAGCCGTTGCTGCCTAACACGTTTCCGAAACGGGTGGTGATAAAACGGGTTTTACCGGAATGCCGGCCTTTGCTGATAGCGATGCTCAGGCTTTGCACATACATCTCCGCCAAACGCTTGGACGCTCCCATGACATTGGTCGGGTTGACGGCTTTATCAGTCGAGACCATGATGAACTTGTCTACGTCGTACTTGACTGCCATATCGGCTACGTTACGCGTACCGTAGACATTCGTATGGACGGCTTCGCAGGGGTTCTCTTCCATCAGGGGCACATGCTTGTAGGCGGCGGCATGGAAGACCAACTGGGGATGGAAACGCTGATAGATGCTTTCGACACGATGGATCATGCGAATGTCTCCCATGACCGGGGTAAACTCGACATCGGGGAATTTTTCTTCCAGCTCCAGCCGGATGTTATGCATCGGGGTTTCGGCACTGTCGAACAGAACCAATTGCTTCAGCCCGAAATGGCAGAGTTGGCGACAGAGTTCGCTACCGATGGAACCGGCGGCTCCGGTGACCAAAACGACTTTGCCTTTCAGGGAACCCGCGATCTCCTCCATGTTGATACGGATCTCTTCGCGTCCTAACAGGTCTTCGATGCGGACTTCGGGAAGGGCACGCAATTGCATTTTACCTCCCTGGAGTTCGTCGATGGAGGGCAACAACAGCATACGGATCTTCTTTTTCTCGCAAAAACGGACCAGACGTTCGCTTTCCTCTTTTACGACTTTATAATCGGTAAAAAGAATGGCCTTGATGTTATAGCGGTTCACCAAGCGGTTGAATTCTGCCTGGTCGGATACAAAATAGACTTTATAGATTCCTATACGCATGGAGATTCTCGGTCCGAAACGGAGAAAACCTTCGACCTGATAGGATGAGTTTTCACGTAAAAACGAGTCGTTCAAGAATGCCGGAGAAGATTTTTCATGCCCGAAAACCAACAGTTTATCTTTACTACGGGAAGTCATGCTACTTATCATAAAAGTATAGCCCGTGATCAGGAAGACACGGAAAATCGTCAAGATAAAGAAGGTGAGAAAGAAATCGATCACACTCCCTAGCAGGAAACTACGGAAAGAAAAGGTTTCAGTCAGCAGGAAAAGGACAGGCAGAACGATCGCCACTTTCAGGGAGGAGGCCATAGCGATACGCCCTGTCTCGGTAAAAGCAGAGTGACGGATAATTCCTTTATAGGTCTGACAAACAAAAAAACTGACGATGCTACAAAACGCCGAAGCTAAAAAGACTCTGAATACAACTTGGTTGGAGTAGTCGCAATCTAAAATGTAGCTGATTAAAGCCAAGGAAGTGATGGTCGAAAAAACAGAAAGAAACAGATCAATCAGGAGAATAACCCAACGATTGATATATTTCTCTCGCGTCAGCCTTAATAGTAAATAATTGATTTTCATATAATTAAAACATTTATTACCCCACACAAAAGTTCGTCAGTCCCGATACAGACAACGTAATCGAAAAATCTTGGCTACAAAATCTCAAAATAAAATATCATTAATTTGTATTAGAAACAGTAGAAATTTTGTACTTTAAAGTACAAAATAAGAGGTATTTAAATACCTCTTCAGGCGATAAATAATATTTTATTTTGACAGCGCAAAGATATTCAATTTCTTTGATATTCAAACTTTTTCGAATTTTAATAGCTTAATTATCAATCACATCCGAATTTTTGCAAAAATGTATGATAATCATGTATTAATTTTATTATTCACTTTAATTCACAAGAATATATCCTTGCTATTATAGTTAGATATAACCTTAATGATATCTATCAAATAATATATGATTATCATTTATTATTGAAAAATTTCATTCTAATTACAAATTAGACTATTTCTAAATAGTGTAATTTCAGCCGCACTTTTTCAACCGTATAACAATGAAGGATAATCAATCTTGATTTTTCCTTTCTTAACCACTTATTACAAGTAGCTGATTTACAATAAATTATTATACATATTATTTCATACCAAAGTTCGTCAGTCCCAAAAACAGGGAAGGCGTAACAAATTGGTTATATGATGATTAATCGTCTTCTAAATGACTAAAAAAACGTACGTTTTTTTTAGTCATTTTATATCTGAAATATTGTTAATGGCTGACTATCAGAGAGTATCAGATCTATCCATTGATACATCTGACTGACAAGAAAATAAAAAACAAATAAGAATATTTGATATTCAAAGATTTTAAGTATATTTGCTTCCTCTAAATGACTAAAAAAAACGTACGTTTTTTTTAGTCATTTTATTTTTACGGAGCTTTAGCAGAGATTGATAGTTTTAATCTCTTTTTTAGAAAAACGGAGGTAGGAAGGGGTAAATGAAAAAAGGGTACATCAAATGAATGACATACCCTTTTATGATCCAAATAAAGACGGCTTATTCGATCGTGCTAATCGTAGAAATCATACCGAACTTTTCGTTATCGTTCAGATTCCAGATCACTTCACCTTTATCATTGATTTCGAATACCTGGGGGCTGTTGGCCTCTACGGCATTCTTGTCATGTCCCTGCCAGTTGCAGACGTACAGGCCGCCATCCTTTGCAGGAAGCAAGCCGGCGACGAAGAACAGGCGGGCTCCTTTGATATCGTTCTCACCGTAACGGCGGGCTACTTCGCCGTTGTCGAGGTTCACTTCCATCAGGGAGTGACCGTCACCACAGGCAACCCAATGGTTCCCGTTAGCCAATGCCAATGTCGTGAAGGGTGTTCCTTCGAGACGGGTGATCTTCACGACTTCGCCTCGCGGAGAGATCTCGCGCACGTCGGAAGTGGCAAAGAGGGGCATCAGGTAGTTACCGCGGGCATTCTTGTTCAGCTGGCGGAACTGGGCATGCGGATGTTCGATGCCTGTCTCATATTCGGTACGCGACAGGATTTCTCCCTTCGGGCTCACCTCCATGATGACAGCCGGATGGCCTACCCAACCCAAAAGATAGTTACCGTCGGGCAACACGCGGGCAGTCTGCATCTCACAGGTATCGGGAGCGGCAATATTCCAGATCTCCTGATGGTTGCGGTCGATCAGCTTCGCACCTCTGGCATAGGCAAAGAGGATATTCCCGTCGGGAGTGGCAACAGCAGAGTTGCATTCCCAGCCTTTTTCGAGGGGATGCTCCCACTCTACCTGCTTGGTGTTCTTATCGATGATCACGATCTTGTTCCAGCCGGAACCACCCAACAGCAATTTTTCTGTCTTCTTCTCGCAGGATGTAGCGGTTACCAGCAACAATGCGGAACAGAGATAAGTAAATAATTTATGCATAATTAATAATTTATCAATTTGCGAATGTGCCAATATGCCGGTGAAATACTCCAAATGGGACATTCATTCCATTGGTACATTGGCATATTGACCCATTAGCACATTATTGTAAATCCTTGAACATTTCGAAACCTTGTTCCGGTGTCAAGCCTTCGTGTACGACAGCGTGTACGGCCTGGATCATGGCGGCAGGGTTTTCGCTCTGGAAGACGTTACGTCCCATATCGACACCGGCAGCACCGTCGTTAACGGCGTTGTAGCAGAGTTCGAGTGCTTCCTTTTCAGGCAGTTTCTTACCTCCGGCGATCACAACGGGAACCGGACAGGCGGCAGCTACCTTTTCGAAACCGTCGCAGTAGTAAGTCTTCACGATAGAAGCACCGTTCTCGGCGCATACGCGCGATGCGAGTGCGAAGTAACGGGAGTCGCGTGCCATCTGTTTGCCGACAGCCGTCACACCCATGACGGGGATGCCATAGCGGTTTCCCATATCGACAGCTTCCACCAAGTTGGCTGCCGTGATGGCTTCCTGTTCGCCGTCGCCGGCAGAGAACATGACTGCCATAGCGGAAGCATTGTAACGGATCGCATCTTCGATATCGATCAAGACGTTACGGTTCAATTCCGTCAGGATCGTAGAACCGGCATCCGAACGGAGGCAGACGGGCTTGTTGATGTTGGCGGGAATGGAAGTTTGCAAGATACCGCGCGTACACATGATACAGTCGGCATATTGTACGAGGGGAACGATATTCAGGTCGATACGTTCCAAACCTGAAGTCGGACCCATGATAAACCCGTGGTCGAATGCCAACATGACGGCACGGCCTGTTTTCGGGTTGAAGATACGAGAGAGGCGGTCTTTCATACCCCAAGAGTAGTTAGACGCACCTTTTACATGAAAATTGTCAAATTGGGAAGTTTGTCCGAAGCCGAAATTATTCGCTTCTCTGAACCCATCCATATCTGCCATAGCTTTTTTCCTTTCTTAATTTTTAATTTTTAATTCTTAATTTCTCAAAGCGCTTGTGCGAACGATTCGAACATGCAGCTCCAAGAGGTAGCACCGCTGTCGGCATAACCGACGGAACGTTCGCCGTAGTTACGGGCACGGCCGAAGTTGGCTTTCATTTCTACGGTCGAAGCAGCACCGGCAAGGGCGGCTTTCGCTCCGGCTTCGAGGATTTCCTTGATATCGTCCGAAGGACATGCCTGGATCGCTTCCACAGCCGGGATCAGGGCGTCCATCATGGTCTTGTCGCCTTTCTGGGCTTTCGTCTGTTTCTGCACGTTGGCAAGACCGCCGGCAAACATGGCTTTCACTCCGGCAGCATCCAGTTCCGTACCGGAAGCATGGTCGCTCATACCTAAGAAGAAAGCCCCCAACAGCGTACTGGTGGAACCGCTTACCTGCAACATGACGTCAAAACCCATATCGTTCAGCATGGCTTTGAACTCCGTTCCTTTCTGGGCCGTAGCCACGATAGCGGACATGGCTGTCACGATTGCCTGGCCGTGGTCGCCGTCACCGATAACGGCGTCCAGTTTAGAAAATTCGTCTTCGCGTTCTTTGATGTTCTTCAAGGCGTTGTCGAGCATCGCCTTGAAGTTTTCGATAGTCAGTTGTTTCATATCTCGTTTATTTACCGATTGTTGTCCAGTAAGGTGCATCAGCACGTTTGTTCTTCAGATAGTCGATATGATCTTCGTCGAGGATAGCCATGATCATCTGGAAACCGGCCTGTTCCTGTACGGTCAGGATTTCCTGAATACGGCTTACGACAACCTGGAGGCCACGGGCTTCCAGCTCCTTGTAGGCCTTACGGAAGATGATGTTCAACTCCATGTGGGTAGTCGCTCCTACGCCGTTGATGATAAGCATCATCTTGTCGCCAGCCTTCGGCTTGAGCTGCTGGCAAAGCAGGTCTACCATCTCGGCAGCCGTATCGTCGGCAGATACAAGCGGTTTCTGTCCTCCACCGCCTTCGCCGTGCTGTCCCATACCGATCTCCATGATGCCCTGGGGCAGGTCGGTGATCGTACCGCCGTTCTGCGGATGCGTACAAGAGCGCATGGCAACGGCCAGAGTAGCGACGTTGTTGTTATAGCGTTCGGCGATTTCGACCAGCTCGTCAAGCGTCTTGCCTTCTTCGGCTGCAGCACCTAATATTTTATACAAAGGCACACAACCGGCCAAGCCGCGACGGTCGTTGATGTCGGCACCGATACCGGCGCTGATATCGTCGTGAGTCAGCACTTGTTTCACCTTAATGCCTACACGTTCTGCCAACTGGCAAGCCATGTTCGCACTCATCACGTCGCCAGAGTGGTTCAGGACAACCAACAGGATACCGGCTTCACGCTTCATCAGCTGCAAAGCCTGGAACAGACGCTGTGCACCGGGAGCGGCAAAGATGTCGCCCACGACAGAGCAGTCCAGCATACCTTCGCCTACGAATCCGCTCAATGCGGGTTCATGACCGGAACCGCCCAAAGTCACGATAGCCACTTTGTCTTCGCTCTTCGGATTGGCACGTACGACGATATTTTCACCACCTAACTTGACCTGGTCCGGATATGCCAATACATAACCTTCCAACAATTCGGGTGTTATCTGTTCGGGATCATTTATAAATTTTGTCTTTATGTCTGACATGGTATATTCCTCCTTTATTTAAGTATGTTATTAATGTTATTATTTGATTTCCATGATTTCGATGGCGATGCCTTCTTCTTCGATGAAAGCGATCGTCAGGTGTTCGTCGCATACGGCCGGGCCGAAGATCACCTTCTTGCCTTTCAACTCTTCCTCCAAAGAAGGAACGGTGTAGGCAATGTGTCCCTGTTTCTGTACCAGTTCGGGCAGACAGCTGCCTTCCTCGAATTTCAGGAATTCGATGCGATTCGGACTTTTGCTATAGTCTGTCAACCATACTTTCAGGCCTTCGTTAAACATAGCCCCTTCTACTTGTTCTGTCGTTACGATACCGACATGATTAAATGTTCTCATGACTAATTAATTTTAAGTGTTCGTACTATTTTTTTATTCGTTATCAGTTCTCTCAACCTCAAAACATAGATGTTTCGCATTCAAAACACCGGTGTTTCGTTTTCAAAACATATATGTTTCACACCTTCGTCTTCCATCTCCTGTACGAAAGGACAGCCAAGATAACGACTACCCCCAAGGCGATATAAAGATAGGTGAATATTCCATGCACATTATCATTTTGACCGTATGAATGCATTCCGCTCAGGAAATAATTGACACCGAAGAAAGTCATCAGCACGGAAGCGAACGCGATCACGGATGCCAGATTGAACAACCAAAGACTATTCCAGCGTTTCACCAAGTGGAGATGAGTCACTACGGCATAGACGACCATCGTGATCAGCGCCCAAGTCTCCTTCGGGTCCCACCCCCAATAACGGCCCCAGGACTCATTCGCCCAGACAGCACCGAGGAAAGTGCCGACAGTCATCAGGGCAAGCCCTACCCACAACGCCATCTCACCCACAATACTCAGTTCGGTGATACGGGCTTTCAATATCTCTTTGTTCTTCTTTCCGGCGACGGACATCATCACCATATTGGTCAGCCCGATCAGGCAACTGATACCGAAAAAGCCGTAAGCGGCAACAATGACCGCCACATGGAACATCAGCCACGGCGATTTCAGGACCGGTACGAGCGGATTGATCTCAGGGTCCATCCAGTTCAGACCGGAGACGAAGAGGATGATACCGCCGAACAGGGTGGCCAGCGCGAAGGTGATCGTACTACGGCGCACGAACAACAGTCCGGCAAGGACAGTCGCCCATCCCACATAGACCATCGTCTCGTAGGAATTGCTCCAAGGAGCATAGCCACCGATATACCAGCGCATCCCCATTCCGAACATATGATAATGGAAGACGACCAGTACGCCGGCTCCTAACAGCCATACGGCAACCTTCATCCAGCGGGTCCGGCGGAACAGCATCGCGAAAGAAAGGACCAACAACAGTCCGCCCAAGACCAGATAGCCGATCTTGCAATAACGGAAAACATCCATCTTGTTATATTTCAATTCGGCCTGCATGCGCTTCGGACTGATATCGAGTGTCTTGTTCTTGGCTTGCTGGTAGGTGTCGATCATGCCGACCACTTCATCGGCTTTCGCCCAATCGCCACTCTTCAAGCCCTCCTGCACTTCGCCTAAATACCAGTCGAAAATACGGGATACGAACATGGAGTCTTTGCCGGTAAAGGCAGAGAGGTCGTCGCCGGGTGCATACCATTTATGATTCGGATCGTCTTCTTTCGGAAAAAGGTTTAGCATCTGGTGATTGATCAGCTGATGGAAGATGTTCAACTGCTCGTCCAGTTTCATCAGGTCCTTGTCGAAACGCGTACGCTGGGCAGGCATCTTGTTATAGGCTTCTTCCAGCTTCTCTTGCAACTTGTAGCTGCCGTTACTGTCGAAGGCCTGGATATAGGCGCACTCGCCGTCCGTCAGGTCATAATAGGCGGCCAACTCCGGATTGGACAGGGCGATAAAGGGAACGCGCATCCACATATCGGGCATGGCTAAAAGGCTCAAAAGGAACTGGTCAGAGTTCAACTGACCGATCTTATCCGACTTATGGAGCTTACGTAGAATCTCCGAAGAGAAGGTATTGACCGGCATCATACGGCCGCTACCCGACTGGATCGGAAGGGCTCCGAAGAGGGCAGCATGTTCCGGGCTCACCGCATATTTCTGCACGGCATCGAGCATCGGGGAAGCCTTCCCGCCGGCATTTACGGACAGGGGAACGGCAAGGAGCGCAAGCAACAGGACCCTTACGTTGGTCGCCTTGCGCAATTCTTTCAGGCGGCGGCTCTGACGCATGAAGCGGGAATCCTTACCGACCAGGCAAAGGATCAGGCCGATGACCAGCAACAGATATCCGGTGTAGGTGATGTTCCGCCCCGCCACGTCGCGGTTGACGGAAAGGATGGTCCCGTGTTCGTCCTGGTCATAGGAGGCCTGGAAGAAACGGTAGCCTTTTACATCCAATACGTTATTCATAAAGATCCGCTCTTCGCGGTCTTCCCCGTCCACATGGACGATCACTTCACTCTCGTAGGAAGAGGGACTGGCGGAACCGGGATAGCGGGTTAAGGTGAATTTCTTCAGTTCAACGGAAAAAGGCAGGGTATGAAAGGTCGTGTTATCGGAAGTGCGGACAGCAATCTGGTTGCTTGTCTCCCCTTCACGCAGATGCAAGATTCCTTCTTCGCCGAAAAGGAAAGAGGTCAAGGCGCCGAGAAGGATGATGATAAAGGCGAAATGAGTCAGCATCAGTCCCCATTTGCCGCGTTTCAGGTATTGGTGTTTGATCGTAGCCGCGATAAAATTAACGACTAAAAGGAATTGGAGCAGAAAAAACAGGGGGGAATAATAAACCATTGCTTTGGCTGTCGCTGTACCGTGATACTTTTCGATGAAAGTGGCAACGGCCAGGCCAAAGGCATAAATCAGTAACAGGACGATCGTCGTTACAAAGGAGGAGAAAAATCTTTCGAGATTTGTTTTCATTTACTTTTTTATTAGAGTTCACAGATGCGGCAAATGTACGCAGATTAATCGTTTGATGAAATAACCGGTGGCAATCCGCCACATCTGTGTCCTCTATTAGTTGATAGATATCATCTATACCTTTTCATTATCAATCTTCAATGATCATACGGAAGCCGACGTTGAACACACGCTGGTACGGATAGTAAGCCTTACGCGTATGGGAAGCCGCATACTTCGGACGGTCGATATAAGAACCGCCGCGGGCCACCTTGTATTCGGATGTCTCTTTCGTCTTCTCATTGTACGGATACGATACATAGTCGGAACGGGTCCATTCGGCTACGTTTCCGTGCATGCTGTACAGACCGAACGGATTGGCCTCATAAGCCTTGCCGCCGACCTGGACCAGGTTACCATCGTCCACGCTCTCTTCTTTCGGAAGGAAGGTATAGTACTTGTACCACGGGTTGGTCTTCGCCATCGGCTGCGGGTCTACACCGTAAACGGCAAACAACAGCGTTGTCTTGTCCGCCAGATTGTCCTTCTTGCCGAAGTCCGCATGCATGTCGCCATACCAGAAGTCCTGGTCGCTACCGGCGCGGCAAGCCCACTCCCACTGTGCTTCTGTCGGAAGCGTGATCTTGAGACCAGTCTTTTCGCTCAGTTTCCGGCAGAATTCCATAGCATCGTTGTAGCTGACACGGATAACAGGCTGTTCCGGTTTATTGGCCGGATATCCCTGAACCACGTGGTCTTTCCACTGCTGATCGACGAAACGGCTGTCGTGATCCGGGAAGACAACGTTGAACTGTTCGTTTGTCGTTTCCAGCTCGGCCATCCAGAAGGCTTTGTCGATCTTCACCTTGGCAGTCGGATAAGCATCCGGTTCGCCACGGTAGCTACCCATCACGAATTCACCGGCCGGGATACGGACGAAATTGACTTTCACACCCGGAGCGATCTCAACCACCTTACGGGTTTCCTTCTCCTTAGCCAGCATTTCCTTGATCCGGTCAGCACCGAAAGGCCAACCTTTCACCTTCAAGGTCTTTTCCTTTACAGGAGCGGCCTTTTCAGGCATTACCGGGGTGATCGGGCCTTGTTTCTTCAGGTAGTCGGCATAGTCGGCGATTTCTTTCTTCCAGTCGACACCGGCTCCGTTCGCATACTTGTCGGTCAATTCCTTACGACGCTTGATCTGGTCGAATCCCTTATAAGGAAGATCTGTCAATACGTTCGCATTGAAATAACCCTTGTCGGGAGCGTTGTAGTCGATCCAGTTATAAAGCGTCTTCCATTCCTTATCGGTCAGTTTCACGTTGTGATGGCCTTTCTTCAGCAAGCGTACCAATTCGCTCGTGTTGGGATGATATTCGTACGGCTGCAAAACGACCATGTCGCCTTCGCCTCCCTGACGATGCACATACGGATGCAAGTTCAGATAAGACGTGCCATAACCTAGCTTGTCTTTCTTTCCACCCCGCAGGTCGAACGCTTTTCCTTCACCGTTATGACAAGCGATACAAGCGCGGTCCAGGATCGGCTGCACTTCCAGGTCGAACGTGAAAGAGCGTGTACCGCCTTCGGGCAGAGTCAAGGCAGACGGAGCTTTCTGCGAAGCGATCACACGTTTCGGGATCGCGATCTGGTTCTGGTCTTCATGACAACCGATACAGGAAACCACTTCGCCCGGCTGACCGGTCACCCAGCTTCGCATCCACTGGATAGCCACGCCATCCTTATCCAAAGGCTGGATGGAGATCGGTGTATTGGCAGGAGCTTTGAAGATCACGGAACCGTCTTCTTCGACAGGAACCGTCCCCAACATACGCTTGATATCCCAACCGGACTGGATTCCGTGCCAGTTATGGTCGGAACGGGTCTTTACATACGCATATTCGTAAGCATGCAGACGCAGAGACTTGACCGTTCCGCGAGGAATACCTTTCAGGCCTTCTCCTTCGTAGATATCCTGAATAAAGAAGGTCGCTTCCTTTTCATTCAGTTTCACACGGTCGGGAATGGACGGAGGAGTCTTTGTCTTGCGCACCAGGATCGGGCTGATATAGCCTTCGCCTTCTGCCTGCATCAGACAGGTCACGTTGTCGTAGACGTCCACCAGATAGAGTCCCCACAAGGCATGCGGGTCCAACTTGGCTGCAACCAGGAAGTATTTGTCGTTCAGCGGAGTCGGTTTGATGAACTGCGGCCATACACCGTTTACCAACTGGTCCTTGATTTCTTCTTTGATCGGACGGTTACGGTGAGGGATTTCCTGTACCATACCGGCTGTGCTCTTACGTCCCTTGGTCGGATCGAAGATGATCATACGGCCTGAACGTGCCACACCGTGGTGGCCGGAGATGATACCGACGAACGCCGAACCGTGGCCGGGCAACGGCTGCACGTCGAACGTACTGTTCGGGAACATCGCACCGCTACCGTAGAGGGCTTTGTTTTCCGTTCCGTCCGGGTTCATGTGCATTACGATACGGGAATAGTAGTGGGTCAGGTCGGTGTACTCCCAGCGGGTGTACATCACACGGCCGTTATTCATGATGACCGGATTCCAGTTGGCGTCCTGGTCGAATGTCAGGCGGCGCATGCTCTTGTCCTTCGGGTCATACAGCACCATGTTACCTACCGCATCGCTACCGTTCACACAAGGAACACCCTGGTAACCGATGTTGGAGATAGCGATCACACGACCGTCGGGCAGGTAAGTACCATCGTAGAACTCCAGATCCGGCTCATCGTTTTCCACAAGCGGCTTGAAGCCTGTCCCATCCAGATTCACTTCATAGATGTTCCAACGCTTGTCGTCCTGTGTCTGTGTGAACATCACACGGTCACCGTCCCAATGCAGTTTCAGGTCAGCGATGGAAGAACCGTTTTTCGGTTTGTAGACCTGACGCATCTGTATATCGCCACGCAGATTGGAGAGTTCGACGATCTCGGCATCGAAGCCCTCACGACCGGCAGATTCCTGGTTACTCCAGTTATTGGCCTGAGTCCCCAAGGAAGGAGTCATGATCTGGTGTGCCTTTGAACCTACCTTGAAACGGGCTGCCACGATCTTGTCGGCATCCAGCAACGGGTTAGCCAGCAAGATGGCACGTTTGCATTCCAATGCTTTCTTGGCATCGGCGATAGCCTGTTCGTCACCGTTATAGATGCCTTTGAAACCTTTCTTTTCGAGCCGTACCAGTTCGTTCAGCATCGGTTCGTATTTGGCGGCGTCGTAGCCTTTCTGCTTTTTCATATCGGCGAAAGCCAATTTGACAGCCTCGACGTTCAGCCATTCCAAATCGCTCTGAAGCGTGTACAGTTCCTGTACTTTCTCAACCAGTTCGAGATATTTGCGTATCTGTGTATTGAGATCTTTTTCGTTTGCGATCTGCTTTGCCACATTCGAATAGTAGGCTCCGTCCTTCAACCGGGCGATCGCATTATCCGCAGCCTGCTTTTCGACTGAGGCATCCGGGGTGATCAACCAGGTATCCAGGCCGTCCAGTACCGCACCCAGCATACCGATTTCTTCCGGATACTTGTTGTTCAATTCTTCCGCCACAAAGGTTGGAACCGTATTCAATGCCTGGAAAAACACACTTCCGCCACTTGAAGTATCATCGATACCGACTTCGGCTTCGAAGCGGACATACTGGCCACCCACCGGGTATACCAACGTGCCGTTCGCATGGCAGAACACACCGTGTTTGTATTCCTTTCCAGCAATAACGATCTCATGATCGTATGCATTCGTGTTCATCTTGGGTTTTGCCCAACCGGCAACACCGTATTCATAAGGAACTTCGTCCAACCATACGGCTGTACCATCGGCTTTGATCAAACGGGCATTCGCCCATACAGCCTGGTCGTAATCCGTACCATCGGGACCACCGGCCGTTACAAGCACCAGCTTATCCACGCCTTTCAAGTCTACCACGAAAGGTTCGGCTTTCGCCTTATGCTTCATCCAGGTAGAGACGATCGGCATTCCGGATTTCTTCAGCTTTGCCTGTAATTCCGTTTTAGCTTTGACTGAAGCATCAATCCACGTTTCCGCCTTCTTCTGCTTAGGGCCGGCAGACACCATAACAGAAGAGGACAGAAAGAGTGATACTAATAAATAGTATTTGTTCATGTAATAAATTATAAGGTGTTTATTACTTATTATAACGCAGCTTTCGTGTTGGTGAAGCGCAAGCCGTCATTATCGTGGTAGCATGCCCATTCATCAACAATAGCACCTTCAGGACCAGCCATCATAAAGTGGAATGTTTCCAGTTTTTTCAGGCGAAGAACATCACCTACATTCTGTACGACGAAATTTTTGCTCTTGATCGCACCGTGGGTAGCGGGGATAGCAGGAGCGTTCGGAGTCTCGTCACCTACTTCAGAGAAGTTATAAACCCATCCCTTTTCTACCATCCAGGATTCATGTTTAGCCGGGAATTTGGTCTTTACATGCGCATGTTCGGGGATCATCTGTCCCGGAAGCAGGTAGATCGCGTGAGCGAAGTAGCCGTATTCAGGATCGTTGACCCAGAAAATACCACCCATACCCACGTTTTCAAAATCACCCAGACCGAAATCAGTCACCCACATGTCCTTAGCCATCAGTTCGGTGAAAGGAACACCGTAGAAAGCGAACATGTCTTTCATTGCTTCCATAGCAACATCCTGTTGGAACTTGCCGTCTTTGTAGAAGTCGGCATTCGTGTACTTCTTAGAATACTTCATTTCTTTATTATTTTTACAGTTAGCATTGTTGTTACATTCATTCTTGCAGTCGTTTCCGCACTGTTCGGTGCATTGTCCTTCGCCTGCCGCTGCGCAACAGGTAGCCTCGCCAGTAGATGTTTTGCCGTTACATGCAGCCATCGAAAGCAGGAGGGCTCCCATAGCGGCCGATTTCATAAGATTCTTTTTCATTTTTTCTCTTGTTTATTTAGTTAGTAATATTTGTTCTTTACCTATCACCTGTCCCCCGCCGGAGAAGCTCTCGTTTCCATAAGGTGAAACGCCTGTCTCCATACGAGGGAACTTTCGTTTCATGCCTATGAAACGTCTACTCGATGGCGATCCCTTCTATTTCGATCAATAACTCATCCCGGCAAACGTCCGCCCACATATAAGATATGGGAATATTCAAACCATATCCTTCCAGCAGTTCTCGTGCCTCCTCATAGAAGGATTTCTCTTTCAGATAGACACGCAGCATTTTCAGTTTCGCCTTACCAATCAGCTGGCCGATGTTTTCCATCGTGATATGGAGCTGGCGTCCGAGCCCTACCCCAACCAGGCTTTCCTCCCCACGGATAGCTGCCGTACCGGAAATATAAACGATCCGCCGGTCATCGAAAGTCATGCTTTTGGCCCGTTCGAACTTCGGAGTGGCTTTCTTCTGCTGGGCAGCTTCGAGGACCTGGTCCGAATAGGCGTGGGCGGCTATCTGCAATTTATTGTCGATCGGGGTGGCATAGCATTCGGGACGGGCGAACACGGCCGCATCCAAATCGACCAGTATGCCCCCCAAGTTGGCCCCAATACCGGTAGCAGCCGGATAACCGTTGCTCCAGTCCGTCTTTCCATAGAAATCGGCACGGGCGTTGTTGAACATCTGGTAATGCTGGTCCGGCCCGTCGAAGCGGGTGATCTGCTCGATGTAGTTCCACTGGCGGATGATGCAGTTTACGGGGAAGCCTTCCCGGCGCATCACCTCTCCCATCATGTGGAATACTTCGGCGGACTGCTGCTGGATACCGAAGTTTATCACATCCCCGTGGAAGCCGCCGGCAAAGAGAAAACGGCCATCGGCATTTTCCAGTACGACATACGGGAAGCCGCCGTGACGGCGGAAGGTGATATGATCGTCTTCGTCCGCTTTGTAGCTATGGACTTCCAAGATCAGTCCGGCATTCAGAGGTGGCTGGGAAACATAACTCAATACCGGTTCATGATTCCCATAAAACTTACGGATTTTCTCACGCAACATGATGCGGCGGGAGACGTATTGTTCGTTGTCGTTCGGCATGCCGAAGAATGCCAAACGGAGAATCTGTTCGTCTTGAGGCAACTGTGCCAGCAGGGCGTCTACCATTTCACCGAAAGTAGCCAGTCCGGTCGTATAGATATTATAATGTATTTTATCGCAATAATTCATAAAGAGTTTACATATTCGGTTAATGCTTCGATATCTTTCTCTGAAACTTTCTTCTCGATGCCGTGTTTATGGACACTGAACACTTCCTTCATGGTAGCGGCACGTCCGTCGAACAAATAGGGAGCCGTACGCCACACTTCACGCAAAGTCGGAGTATCACAACCTTTTTCGAACTCTATATCCTCACCTATGCGGTGGTATTTCATATCCGTATAATAAACACCGCTATGGCATTCCCCGCATTTCAGCTTTTCGAAAACCTTCTGTCCTTCCTTTGCCAAATCAGACAGCTCGCCGTTCACCAAGTAAGGACTGGGCACGGGACGAAGTGATTTCAAATAGGCATCCACACAAGCGGCATCTTCTTCCGAGACTTCAAAAAACTGGATGAAGTTGAATCCTGCCCGCACAGCCCGTTCCGCATGTTCACGGATACCGGAAATCATATTGGGAGGAGTCATATGGCTAAAGAGCATGCTCTTGCAGTTCTTGGAATTGCCGACACCGTCATTCATCAAGTCCCAGTTCATGCCGTCCGTCCGGGCATCCCCCGGATGGCAGCCGTTACAGCTCTGCCAGTTCTGGAAGCAGTGAGAAGCATCGTTGAAGTAGCGTTCACCCTTGTTTTCAGCCGTTTCTTCACGTCCGGGATTCAGCTCGACCGACGTCACTTCGTTCGTATTGATATCCATTATGTTCAGGATATCGGCAAAGTAAGTCGGGATAATCAGCTTGTCACCGTTCAGGATCATATTGCGAGGACCGTTCCCCTCCAGCGGGATACGTTCGCGGAGGCCATACAAGAAAGTCAGGTCGTAGTCCAACACCGCCTTATTGGGATAGTTCAGGAATTTCTCCAACATCGCCTTATGGTCAATCACGCTGACCTCGTGCGTTCCCGAATGAGAGATGAAAACAGACTCGTCGTTGCAGGCAATGCTCCAGATACCGGCCGCCCCCCGTTCGGGTTCATCCACGACGATGGCTCCCAAGAACTCCTGCTTGTCGACATCGATCACGCTGAAAGCACTCGTGTTCATCCATCCCTGCTGCAATTGAGATGTAGGGACGGTGAAACGCCCCAAGTTGTGGGATACATATATATATTTGCCGTCGGGAGTTATACAGATTCCCCGAAGGGCATTGCTTCCGTTTGCCAACTGGATGTCCTTCACCTTCGTGAAGCCATCCATTTCGATGACGGATACACAGGCGGCCACATAATCGAGGTCAGCCCGCTGTGCAGGAAGGAAGTTCGTGACGAACATATATTTGCCGTCCTTGCTGAACACGGCGGACTTCGGTTCGCGCAATACCTTCACCGTACGCATCACCTTCCGCGCAACCGGATCGATTTCGGAAATCGTGGTCTGGAACTGGTTACATACATATATATGCTTCTTGTCCGGACCGAACATCGGATGACATGCTCCCGAACCGGTCGGAATAGAAGCCTCCACCCTGCCCGATTCGAGCGAGAGGATCTGTAAATGGCCTGTCGTTCCGAATGTAGTCACATATGCCTTGTCGCCATCCAAAAGGATACCCGTAGGCGTTTCGTCCATCGGGAAAGAACGCAACAATGTCTTGCCATCAGGCGAAAAAACATCCACCCGCTTTACTCCTTTATCTGTCATCAGCAACTCACCTTTGGCGTTCGCCACGACATCTGTCGGGAAGAACGGTGGGTTGCCTGCTGAAGCAAAGGAGATGCAACAGCAGGCAAAACAAGCCACCAGTGAGTTTTTAAACATGTATTTTCGTGTGTTCATGGTATATTATATTTTTTTTGCTTTACTATATCCCAACTCAAGAGAAATCGTCTGGGCCACTTTCCTTATACAGTCTGCCGAAACACGTACAACCTCTTTCGACAGCCGGTCCTTAGGGCCTGAAATCCAAATTGCCCCGCAAGGATAACCCGTATAATTAAAGATAGGCGCCCCGATGCAAATCACACCGTTCAGTTCTTCCTCATTATCCATGGCATAGCCCAATTTCCGGACCTTCTCAAGTTCCTCCAGATAAGCGTCACGTGTAGTAATAGTCCGGGCGTTGTAGCGTGTAAATTCCATATAAGACAAATACCGGTCCCGGACTGTATTCGGCAAATAAGCCATGATCGCCTTTCCCGGAGCCGAACAGTGCAAATCGAAAGGTTTTCCCGGCGAGAGGATAAAACGGAACGTATGATGTCCCTGCGCCTGCTCGATAAAGATACCTTTCCGGTCCCCCAGCACGCCGAAGCATGCCGTCTCTTTCACCTGGTCGCGCAAATCGCGCAAACGAGGCAAAACAGTTTCCAGCAAATTGTGTTCATTCAACGATCTGAATCCCAAAGTTAGTAATTTACGGGATAACTTGTACCTTTTTGTGTCTTCATTATAGATCAAATAATCCAGACGGACCAACGTATTTAAAATACGGTAGGCCGTAGTCTGTGAAATATCAAGGGCGGACTTGATATCCTGAAGCGTCTCACCCTGGGTGTGAAGCGACAAGTACTCAAGTACAGCGATCCCTTTTTCGAGATTCGGAACCTTGTAGTTCTCTTCTGCTTTTTCCATATTTGGAATAACGCTTTCCATATTTGAAATATTGTTTCAGATTTGAATCAAATATAAAAGAGAGCGAATAAATGCAAGCAGGATGTTTGTAAAAATTAGTTAAGTATGTCGTAAAACACATTATAGTTGAAAGGTGAAAGTTGAAAGTTGAAAGTGAAAATAGCAACGCGAAGCAACTTTCACCTTTCACCTTTCACCTTTCAACTCTTCTTGTAGCTGACGATGGCCAGTATGTTAAAGAATACTGCGAACAGGCAAACGGCAATGAAGTGCCCGGTAAGGTCTGACAAAGTGCTGCCTTTCAGATAAACCATCCGCATCACTTCGACTAAATAGCGGAGCGGATTGACACGTGTCAGTTCCTGTGCCCAGACCGGCATACTGCTGACCGGTGTAAACATACCGCTCAGGAGGACAAAAATAATCATAAAGAAGAAAGCCGTGAACATCGCCTGTTGCTGGGTGGACGAAACGGACGAGATCGCCAAACCGAAACCGGTAAACGCCATCAGGTAGACGGCAGCGAACAGATAGATGATCCCCATATTGCCTACCGGCAGCAACCCGTAGACAAGCCAAGCGATACAGGCGCCTATCGTGAGCAGGATAAGACCGATAATCCAGAACGGTATCAGTTTGGAGAGCAGGAACAAGGCCTTCGGGACAGGTGTCACGTTGATCTGTTCGATCGTTCCCTTCTCCTTTTCGCTCACGATGTTCAGGGCGGAAAGGAAACCGCCGATAAGCGTCAGCAGGAAGGCCATGATACCGGGAACCATATAGTTCTTATAACTCAGATGCGGATTGAACAGGTTTGTGACACGGATTCCGCCCTCTCCGGCCGATACGGACGAGAGCTCCTTCTCCTGATTGAAATCCTGGATGATGGACGCGAGGTATGAACTGCCGATTCCTCCCTTCGTCCCGTTCACGGCATTGGCGGCGATCAGAAGCTCGGCCGTACCCTCCCGCTCCAACCGTTCTTCAAAGCGGGACGGGATTTCGAGTATGATATCGGCGGCATTGCTTTCGATGGAAACCAAAGCCTCGTCGTAGCGGGGCGAAACATCCGCCAGGCGGAAGTAGCCGGAAGAAAGGACCTTGTCTGTCAGCCTGCGGGAAAGAACGGTATGGTCATTGTCGACAATACTCAGATTGATATTCCGCATCTCGAAATTAGCGGCAAAAGGAAGGACCACCAGTTGTATGACCGGCAACAGGAAAATGATACGGGGCAGGAAGCGGTCCCGTCTGATCTGCTTGAACTCCTTCTCCAACAAATATTTCAGCATCCTCATCATCATAATCGTATTTTAAAACGTTTCACACTTAATCCTATCAGCACGACTGCCATCAGGACCAGCACGCCTACTTCCTGCAGGACGGAACCGAAGCCCAGGCCTTTTATCATGATATCTTTCACGGCGATGATATACCATTTGGCCGGTACGATATTGGAAATGACTTGCAGGATCACCGGCATATTCTCGATCGGGAACACCATCCCGCTAAGCAATATGACAGGCAACATCAAGACAACTGCACTGATCAGCATGGCGGCCTGCTGGGTGTCGGCTATCGTCGAGATCAGCAATCCCAAGCACAACGCTACCAATGCATAGAGGACGGAAACGCCCACTAACAGAGGCAGACTGCCATTGATCGGCACATCCAACAGGAAGTACGACAAAGCCAGGATGGTAGCTATATTCACCAGGCTCAGCAACAAATAAGGGGCCGCTTTTGCCAGAATGATATAGACCGGCTTCATCGGAGAGACAAGAAGCACTTCCATCGTCCCGATCTCCTTCTCCTTCACGATCCCGACGGAGGTCATCATGGCGCAGATCAAAATCAAGATCAGCCCCATGACACCGGGCACGAAGTTGTACGCGCCACGAAGCTGGGGATTGTAGAGCAAAGAAATTACCGGCACAATTTCTTTGCCAGTTGAAAGGTGGAAGGTGAAAGATGAGAGTTGCTTCGCGTTGCTATTTGCATTTTCACTTTCAACTTTCAACTTTCCACTTCCAACTGCTATCTGCGTAGCATATGCAGATAGCTGCGTCGCTTCGTTCGGATCGGTCGCGTCGACCAATAGCTGGATTTCGCTTTCACCTTTCACCTTTCCACTTTCAACTATTAAAACCATCCGGACTTTTCCCTGACGGAAAAGGGCCTGGCCCTCTTTTTCGCTATCGATCATCTTGTAGAGTTCGAAATACTCGCTGGCGACAAAATGGGAAATCATTTTCTGTGTCACCTCGTCCCGGCTCTGATCCAGGATTGCGACAGGCACACGTTTGATCTCCGTCGTGATGGCATAGCCGAAGAGGATGATCAGGATAACAGGCATCAGCAGCAGGATCATCATCGTCCGCTTATCACGTGAGATATGGATAAATTCCTTTTTAACAAAAGCGATCAAAGAACTTTTCATTCTTATTTCTTCATTATTAATTCTTAATCTTAACTATCAGTTCTCCTTGCTCTCCGTGCCAATGCATGGAAGACTTCGTTCATGTTACCGGCCTTGAAAGACGATTTGAGGGCGGAAGGGCTGTCCAAAGCTTCGATCTTTCCATCTACCATGATGGAGACACGGTTGCAATACTCCGCCTCGTCCATATAGTGGGTGGTGACAAAGACCGTAATACCCCGTTCGGCAGCCTGGTAGATCAACTCCCAGAACTGGCGGCGGGTGACAGGATCGACACCTCCGGTCGGTTCATCCAGGAAAACGATCCGAGGTTCGTGGATGATGGCGACGGAGAAAGCCAGCTTCTGCTTCCAGCCCAACGGCAGGGCATCGACCAGTGTGTTTCGTTCGTTCTCCAAATCAAGGACCCGGAGCAGTTCGTCCGTCTTCGCTTTCAACTGTTTTTCCGACAGACCGTAGATGCCGCCGTACAAACGGATATTCTCCCATACCTTCAAGTCGCCATAAAGGGAAAACTTTTGGCTCATATAGCCGATATGCCGCTTGATCAGTTCCGTTTCCTTATAGATATCGAAACCGGCAACCTTTCCCACCCCGGAAGTCGGTGTCAAAAGGCCGCACAGCATACGCATGGCTGTCGTCTTGCCGGCTCCGTTCGCTCCCAAGAAACCGAAGATCTCTCCCTCGCCTACCGTGAAACTGATGTGGTCGACAGCGGTAAAGGGACCGAAACATTTCGTTAGTTTATCTGTTTCTATTACGTTCATCTTTTATATTTTCTTAATTCATGCCCGGAGTTCGGACGAGGCTTCTAAAACTCCTGAACCGCCTTCCGGACTTCGGACGGGACTTTCAAAGCTCTTGAACCATCGTCCGAACTCAGGACAGGATCTTTCATGTTTTCGAGCGCCATGAAACAGTCCTCAATACCGGGTTTTATCCGCTCAATACCGATTTTCGTATGTCCTTTGGCTTCCAAAAAGGCGTGCAGACGGTTACGGAAAGCCGTTTCCCCCTCTCTGTCCACCACACCCCTCGAAATGGAGAAATGATGAGCGTCTCCGAAAGAAAAACAAGAATCCGCATCCGGATATGTCCTGAGGTCGAGCAACAGTTTATACATCGAAGCCGACCGGACCGCATACAAATAGTTATCGAACGTACTGCGGATGCCTTCCGGCGTATCGACCGACAAGCATCGTCCGCCACGCATCAACGCGATACGGTCGCAACGGGAAGCCTCGTCCATATAAGGCGTCGAAACCATAATCGTAATCCCTTGCCTCTTCAACCGGTCCAACATATCCCAAAACTCCACACGCGAAACAGGATCGACACCCGTCGTCGACTCATCCAGGAAAAGGACATCGGGCCGGTGGATCAGCGCACAGCTCAACGCCAACTTCTGCTTCATCCCGCCGGAGAGCTTCCCGGCTTTCCGTTTCTTGAAAGGCTCTATCTGGACATAGATATCCCGGATCAGGTCGTAGTTTTCCCGGACAGTCGTATTGAACACGGTAGCAAAGAAGTTCAGGTTCTCTTCCACCGTCAGGTCCTGATAAAGGGAGAAGCGCCCCGGCATATACCCTACCCGCCACCGGATCTCCTTATAATCGCGTACAACATCCAGTCCGCAGACCGATGCCGTACCGCTATCCGCCAGCAGCAGGGTTGTCAGTATCCTGAACAGCGACGTCTTGCCCGCCCCGTCCGGCCCGATCAGCCCGAAAAGCTCCCCTTCGCCGATATGCAACGAGATGTCCTGCAAAGCCTGAACCTCCCCATATACCTTATTTATATGTCGAATATCAATCTCTCTCATCAGTGTCTATTGAATATCACTTCCCCATACTGTCCGATCTTCAAATAGCCGTCGTTCTTGACAGCTATCTTGACGGCATAGACCAGATTGGCACGTTCGTCTTTGGTCTGGATGCCTTTTGGGGTAAATTCCGACTTCTCGGAAATCCAGGTGATCGTACCGGGATATTCCCTTTGTTCCTTTTCTCCGAAATCGGCAAAGACACGCACCCCGCCACCGAGCTTCAATTTCGTAAGCTGTTCGGCAGTAGGATAAGCGCGGAGATACAACAGATCGGTGTCGGCGATCTTATACAGAGGCTTGCCGGCAGCCGTGACTTCGCCCGGTTCGGCATATTTCACGAGGACAGTGCCGGACTGCGGGTTGACAATACGGCTTTTCTGCAACTGATCGTCCAACTGCATGATCTGGTAGACGATACTTTCCGCTTCAGCATCCGCCCCGCCTGTCGTTTTATGCAAGGTCGAATATTGTGCATCCAGTTGTTTTTGCAGCACTTTGATGTTGTTGACAATGTCATCGACCTGTTTCTGGTTGCCGGCTTTCGCCTTTACCAGGTTCTCCATACGCTGTTGCTCGCTCCGGGCGACGGCAATCTGCTGTTCGAGGGAAGCGATCTGTTTGCGGATATCCGGTTTTCGGATGTCCACACTACGAAGGTCTGCTTCGAGCTGCTTCTTTCGGAGATAAAGCTGCGTACTGTCCACATAACCCAGCACGGCGCCCGCTTCGAGCCGGTCGCCTTCCTGCAGGTTTAGTTCCATGATCTTCCCGTTCGCCTCCGAAGAAACGATTATTTCGGTGGATTCGAATGTTCCAGTGGCATCAAAGTCGCTCTCATTGCTGCTACAAGCTGTAATCACAATAAAAGCAATAGAAAAAATAAGATATTTCATATTATTTATTTTTATAAAACTACCTATAATATTGGGAATTATAATTCATTATCGTACTGGTGTTGTTTATTATTCATAATATAAACTGTTTCTATGCGATCCCGCGTCAAGCGCGGGAACAGGACTGTTATTCTTCATTTGTCGTATACATATAATTATAGATCGATTGCAACTGTTGTATCCGGTGTGTGGCTGCCGTCTGGCGGGCCAGATCTTCGGAGTTGATTTCGCGGATAAGGTCGGTGACGGAGATCACGCCGTTCGCCAGCTTGACTTCAGCCGCCTTCTTGATGCTGGCGCGCAGGCGGATGATCTTGTCGTCAGCCTTCATCAGATCGGTCATCTTCCTGATCTCCGTGTTTTGCTGCGTCAATTGGAGACGGGTGTTGAAGAGGAATGTTTCCCGCTCGACCTCCACCGCCTGACGGTTCGTGGCAATCTTCCGGCGATCGTTCTTCAAGGTATATAATTTACCCATGTTCCAACTCAAACGGACACCGGCAACATAAAACGGATTGAAACTGTCTTCCAGCATATCCAACCCCGGCCGGCCATAACCGCCCTGCAAGAAAGCACCAATACGAGGCATCAGGCCGGCAGTCAACTGCTTGTTCTGCAATTCGAGCAGATTGCTTTTGGCATCCAGCGCACGAAGCTCCGGACGGTTGATCACAGGTGGCAACGAAGGCCTCTCCGGTATCGAGGGGACTTCCAGCACGAACGCCCCGGCATCCGGGCGGCCGATCAAAGCAGCCAGCATCTTGCCGTAAGCCGAACGGGCGGCCTTCAACTCGATCTCCTTCTGGCGGGCGTTCAACAATTCGACTTCCATGCTTTCGCGGTCGGACTGGTTGGCAACGCCGTTCTCCATCATGGCTGAGATACGGTCGATATTGATCTGCAACTCTTTCTGGAGCAAACCGTTCTGGCGGATCAGCTCGTCCTGCAGAAGGCAGCCGAAATAAAGCTGGTTCACCCGGTCGTTCAAGATATAAAGATCGCTGTTCAACTGTTCACGGTCGGCCGTCGCCTGTGCTTCCGTCAACCGGCGAGTAGAACGGATCACGCCACCGTCCCAGATCGTCTGGTTCACTTCGGCCACGACCTGATACTGATCCTTGCTAAGTGTGGGAATCTCGATTCCGGGGATGATTGCCGACAGCTTGTCGGCGTCGAACGGCAACTTCGTCACATCGCTCTGATAAGTGGCTTTCGCATTGACAGCCAACTGGGGCAGCCATCCTTTCGCAGCATTGGACAAATTATACTGTTCGGTCTGCTCGATCAGTCTATACTGGCGAACCTGCGGATAGTTGGCCCGTGCCCATTCATAGCATTGGGACAACGTAACTTTCTCCTGCGCTCCCGCTCCCTGTACCAAAGGAGAGCAAAGCAGCACCAGAACAAGCCGCTTCCAGTCATTCAAGATCATTCGTTTCATATACATCTTCCTCTCATTCGTTCATCACCTTCGGCTGATCCGGGGTAAGCAACCGGACCAGCACCTCTTTTATAAATGCACCGCGTTCCTGCAAAAAGGCGTCGAACTTCCGGGGATCGCCTTCAAAGAAAACATTCGTCAACGGGTCTCTCGCCAATACCGGAAACACGATCAGGCTCATAAGCGTAGAAATCAGATAAACCAGGGGCATCTTTCTCAATATTCCTTTTTCCATCTCCTCCAATGTCTGATCCTGTATCCGCCGAAACAGTTCCAGACGTTCCGGATCTTTCAGAATAACCTTGTACAGATGCTCCGGATCCCGGTTGAACTCATTCACCACAAAAATCGGGAAAGAGGGATTGGACTGGACGATTGCAAGATATTGGTCTATGATCCTGGGGAATTTTTCCAAACAGGACACAGGTTCATCCACGATCATTTCTATATTAGGCAGCAATGCTCCCATCAACTGTCCGAAGATCGCATCGAAAAGCATCTCTTTCGTCCGGAAATAATAGTGCATGGCCGTACGGCTGATACCGACATCGGCAGCAATATCGCCCATTTTGGTCGCTTCATACCCTTTCCTGACAAACACTCGTTTCGCCGCTTCTATAATCCGGCTTTCCATGTCTTGAAGTTCTTCTGTACTCATCGTTATAATGTTATTAAATATTTTATCCGATATGTCTGACACACGTGTCAAAAATAGTATAAAAAAAACAGGAGTGCAATGGCTACACTCCTGTTTTAATATCTTTTAGAGATAAACTACATCTTACTTATCTATTGTACGGGCGGGAACACCTTCGAAGGTCATTTTAACAGGATTTATAAATCCGTTCTCATCGAAAGTCATCCGGTCGATACAAGTCACACGGTGGTCGCGAGTATTGTCGTTCAGCGGGCGGCGATGGTAGACGATATAATAATCTTCAGTATTCGGAACATGCAATACGGAATGATGCCCGGCTCCTCGCGCGATTGTCGAATCCTGCTGAAGAATCGTGGCGATACGATTGAAGGGTCCGAAAGGCGAATCGGCAATCGCATAAGCGACACAATAATCGGGACCTGTCCAGCCCCCTTCGCTCCACATAAAATAGTACTTCCCGTTCTTTTTGAACATGAACGGACCTTCCACATATTTATCCGGTGTCACTTCCTTGTAGACCGTCCCGTCTTCAAAAGGAACCAATCCGGTGAAATCGTCGTTCAGGCAGACGACATTGCAATGTCCCCAACCGCCGTAATACATATAGTAGCGGCCATCATCGTCACGGAAAACGAACTGGTCGATCGGCTGTGCCCCGTTTACGATCTCGTTGATAAGCGGTTTGCCTAACAGGTCCTTATACGGACCTTCCGGGCGGTCGCTGACGGCAACCCCGATTCCTCCTACTTCACCTTCATGCACGTCGTTGGCCCCGAAGAAAAAATAATATTTGCCATCCTTATGGATGATAGACGGCGCCCACATGGCTTTCTTCGCCCATTTCACGGCGGAGGTATCGAGTACAGACGAATGTTTCGTCCAGTTCACCAAATCCTTGGACGAAAAGCAGTCGAAATAAGTCTGCTTCTCATACGCATCGCTCCAAGTCGGGAAAACCCAATAGGTATCACCATAAATGATCCCTTCCGGATCGGCATACCAGCCCTCGAATATCGGATTACCACTGGTCACGACATCAGCAACAGCCTTCTGTTGCTGTTTCGGCTGCCCGCACGAAACCAACGCGGCAGCACACAATAGCATATATAAACTTTTTTTCATCTATGAGTTATGATTTTTTCATTTATGATTTATAATTTATGCGATAATAAGCGTGTCAACACATAAATCATAAATTATAAATCATAAATCTTTTCATTTCTGTTCCATATTCTTAGCCAGCCCTCCTTCGGATGTTTCCTTATAGAGACTCGGCAGGTCGTTTCCGGTCTGACGCATCACTTCCACCACCTGGTCGAAACTTACCCGGTGCTTGCCATCGGAGAAATTGGAGAAGGTGTTCGCATCCAGCGCACGGGCTGCCGCAAAGGCATTGCGTTCGATACAGGGAATCTGTACCAACCCGCAAACCGGGTCGCAAGTCAGTCCCAAGTGATGCTCCAGCCCCATCTCGGCCGCATACTCGATCTGGGCAGGTGTCCCCCCGAACAACTGGCTAGCCGCAGCAGCAGCCATCGCACAAGCCACACCGACCTCTCCTTGGCATCCTACCTCGGCCCCGGAAACGGATGCATTCGTACGGACCACATTACCGAACAACCCGGCTGTCGCCAACGCACGCAAGATACGAGAGTCACGGAAGTCGCGGGACTCTTTCAGATGGTAAAGCACAGCCGGCATGACACCACACGAACCGCAGGTCGGGGCCGTCACGATCTTGCCTCCGCAAGCGTTCTCCTCGGAAACGGCCAGAGCATACGCATAGACCATCCCACGGCTTTTGATACTGCTGCCGTAACCTTTGGCACGGATCATATAGTCGGATGCCTTACGCCGGATTCCCAGACCGCCGGGCAAGATGCCTTCGGCTTCGAGGCCGTTACGGACCGCTTGTTGCATCACTTCCCATACTTCGGCCAGATAGTCCCATATCTGCGGACCTTCGCACTGTTCGACATATTCCCAGTAGGAATGGCCGGTTTTTTCACACCAGGCCTGTATGTCCTTGATGGTATGCATTTCGTAGACCTGGCCCTGTGTCAACTCGTTGTAGGTTTCGTTTGCCAACGTCCCTCCCCCGATACTGTAAATCGTCCAGTTATCCAGTTCCTCTCCGCTTTCGTCAAACGACTGGAAGAGGATGCCGTTCGGATGGAAAGGCAGGAACACCTTCGGTTCCCAAGTGATGTTGGTCTTGGCCACCGGGCTCAACACTTCGAGAATTGCCGCATCCGTCATGTGGCCTTTGCCTGTAGCCGCCAGGCTCCCATAGAGCGTAACATTAAAACGTACGGCTCCCCGATTGCGTTCCAGGAACATCCGGGCAGCACGCATCGGTCCCATTGTGTGGCTACTGGACGGTCCGTGACCGATCCGGTATATTTGCTTGATCGATTCCATTGTTTTGAGATTTATGAGTTATCATTTGTAATTTATAATTTATGATTTATAGTTTATGCATTGATGATCAATCATAAATTATAAATCATAAATCTTTTCACACTTTCAAAAATATATTCTGCTTATAAAGCAGCCACAAAATTACATAAATAATCAATGCGTTCGACGCTACAATCAAAGCCGGATAATAATTTCCTGTATATTGTTCGAGGCCATGAAAAAGAGAAGTTCCTATACATCTGAAACTAATCACGTTAGCCAGCATATAGGCCACGATCGAATTCATGCCGTAGACTTTCAACCAAGTCAAGTTCTTCCGGTGTCCCTTATAATCGATCCAATAATAGAACAAACCCATCAACAGGAAACAATAGCCGCTGCTGACCAGCACCATAGAGCTCGTCCATATCTTCTTGATCACCGGCAACTGCAAGCCCCACAGCCAGCCCAGCGCAACCATTATCGCACCGATTCCTAACAGCCATTGCCATTTGTGCTTCCGGTCCATTCCGCTCTTCAAGATATGCCCGGCAAAAACTCCGGTCAGCACCGTCACGCCAAAGTTCAGGCTGCTTAATATCCAGGTATAACGATAAGATCCGGCAAATACGATCTGTCCGTTCTCCACAACAGCAGCATCGCGGAATCGTCCCAGGATCGTACGGTCCACCCATTCCGCCAGGTTACCGTCCGGCGTGTAGTTGCCACCTCCATAACCATCGACCGTAATAAACAGCATGGCTCCCCAATAGGCTAACAACAAGGCGACCGCCGTCCCGATCTGCACGGACAGACGCACATGCAGGAACAGCATTGCCGAAATCAGATAGCCCATCGCAATTGCCTGCAATGTGTTCGAATAAAGATAAATCCGGTCCGGGTCCAATCCTAAAAGGTTTCCCTGGCACATCATACCGAAGATCCAGAGCAAGACCACTCGCTTGACGATACGACGGTAAACCGCCCATTTATCCGGCATCGCCTTATATCGGGAAAGGGCGAACGGCATCGACACGCCCGCCATAAACATGAAGAGCGGCATCACCAAGTCCCACGAAGAGAACCCCTCCCACTGCACATGCGAGAAGCCCCACAAAAAATCGTTATACCAAGGTGCATCTATCGCACGTCCGAGAGAATGCAGGACCCCTTCCAGCGCCACCAGGCAAAACAAATCGAAGCCACGTAACACGTCGAGCGACTCCAAGCGTTGATAAGCTGGTTTCATGATGATTTATGATTTATGATTTATGATTTGTATAAAAAAGATTTCAGATTTATGTTTAATGTTATGTTTTCTGGTCATAAATCTGAAATCACAAATTTCTTCACACTTTCAGGAAAATTCGTTGACGGTACAGGAAGTACAGGAATCCCCAGCAAACGGCAATGTAGCCGATCGAACCGGCTAAAGGCTGCGCGGCTTCCGGCATCCATCCGACAAGTCCGCCAAACAGGCCTTGGGATGTATAAGAGAAATCGATGAATCTTTGCGCCAAATAGATCGTAATCGAATTAACCCCGATCACCTGGAAGAAGAAAGTCCACTTCCGCCATCCCAACACATCGACAATGTAATAAAACAGGGCGAACATCCAAACCGAATAGGCTCCGACAACGCAGACAAACGAACTGCTCCACAGCTTTTTGTTGATCGGGAACACCAAACTCCACAACACCCCCACCAACAGTAACAGCACACCGGCCAACACCAAGCCGGCCACCTTCCTCTTGTCCGTCAATCCCTCTTTACGCAACTTGATAAACTCGCCCGTAAACATTCCCAACATAGCCGTCACAATCCCCGGCAACGTGGACAACAACCCTTCCGGGTCAAAAAATCCTTGATGCAAACGCCCCGGCAACAACAAACGGTCCACATAGCCGACCCAGTTGCCTTCCAGCGTGAATGGTCCGGCCTCCGCACCCGGCACAGGGATAAAAGCTATCCAAACCCAATAGCCGACCAAGATCACCCCCGCTATCCACGCCCTGACTGAAGTCCGGAAATGCACGAACAGCAAGGCGGCAAACATCCATCCCAACCCAATACGTGCCAAGACGCTGGCGCAACGAAGGTTCGCAAAGTCAAACTGTAGCAATCCGTTATAGACACATCCCAGCAACACCAGCGTAATTCCTCTGCGGACAATCCTTTTATAGATATCCGACTCGCTCTTCCCCTGTTCGCGCTGCTTTTCCAACGAGAACGGAAACGAGATGCCGGCAATGAACAGAAACAGCGGAAAAATCGTGTCGTGGTGCGTCAACCCGTCCCACTCCACATGATCCATCTGTCCACCTATCGCCTGAAAAAAAGAATTCGGAAACAACGTTGCCAACGCAACGAAAAGGGAAGCCCCTCCCATAATAAAGAACATATCAAACCCCCTCAGGGCATCCAGCGACAGCAGCCGCCGGGACTGTTTTTGTTTTTCCATACTATGTACAATGTCTTTTAAGTTTACTTTGTCGATCGAGTTTACAAATATAGGTCTTTTTTCTACACAAGCAATTTATACAAGAAACCTCGTTTCTTCAGATACACTAAAAATTTTCATTCTTTCCCCAACAGTGAAAATAAATTTTCCATCGCATGAAAATTTATTTCCCCACTATGGAAAATTTATTTTCATGCGATGGAAACTTCTCTTTCATGCAATGGTATCAGCACAACGTTCCCAACCGAAATTTTCTTCATAACGGTCGAAGAGGGGTTCCTCTTCGATATTGTATTGACGGAGCAAATCGCGTACGTATAACTGGTCTTCGGGAGTAAAACAACGCTCCCTGCGTTTCAAACGGTAAAAATGAGTCGTCCCGAAATATTCTCTCATCTCCCGCCGTATTTCTTTAGCCTGGCGATAAGGGATATTGTCCAACAGGTGCTCCATGCCATAGGCATTTTTCAACGGGCTGTCGTCCATAAACCCGGAACAATCGCCATCGGGGACAACACGTTCCGGGTTGATCGCTCTCACCGCCCAACGTTCTTTCGGGATATGCCGCGACACCTGATGACGCAGACAGGTGGAAGCATGCAGGCATTTCCCGTTAAAACAGAGTGCAAAGTCGTTCGGGACCAAAGAATAATCTAATTTGTCTAACATGGTATTAATGTATTGATATTAGACAAAGGTACTCACAGATCCGGCGGAAAGCAAACATTTACACTCAAAAAATGATCACAACAACAATGACTATAGGCGAGATGAGGGAGTTCACCGTGCCAACGGCTGCCATTTCATATAAGTACCGGTCCTCCACAACCACTCCATCGGTCCATAACGGAACTTCTTCAGCCAATAATGGCTGAACACTATCTGAACACCCGTATAAGCAAGACAAACCAATACGCTCAAGAAAACACCCAGATGGCTCCAATCCAACCCGAAACCAGAAAAAATAAAGACTCCGATCACGGACTGCGCGATATAATTCGTCAGGCCCATACGCCCGTAACTGACTAACGGCGCCATCGCCCGCTGCACCTTCTGCAAACGGTATCCCTCCATCACCACAATTACCCATAGATAAGCAGTCAACAGGTTAATCAGATTAGTCGTCGTCGAACTCATCCACGAATAAAAAGAGACCTCTCCCCAAGCCACAGGCGGAAGATAAGAACGCGCCACATAAAGCAGTCCCAACCCTGAGAGGGCAAGCAAGGCCCAACGGTTCAGTCGGCTACGAAACTCATCCATACGCTCGAACAGACGGATGCGTCCTACGATGAACCCTAAGATGAAAAGTCCCAAGGTCAAGTAAATACGCCCGCTCGACACCTGGAAGCGCATTTTTCCGACGATCCCGTCCCAAGCGTTACTCTCGATCGTTTCAGACAAGGTCGGGACTTTCCGAGGACCTGCCGGACGGGAAGCAGGCCTTTCGGCAACACGTTCCACCTGCTCGACCGCCGGAGCCGTCAGGCTTTTATAAGCTACCGGGACAAGTGTCGCCCCCCCTAAGAAAAGAAACAGCGTAATCCCTGCCAACAGCTTGGTCGGCCATTTATACATCAACACCAAAACAAACCCCAGTATCGCATATATCAGCAAAATATCCACCCGGACAATCAAGCCGTGTAAATAACCGATCGCCAACAAGAGAACCAGCCTCCACAAAAAACGTGGACGGAAGTCAAGTCCTTTCTTCGCCGCCCGATCCATCTGGATAAAGAAACTTAAACCGAACAGGCAAGAGAAGATAATGAAGAATTTCCCGAAAACCAGATAATTGATAAGCCAACTGAAAATCTCGTTCATCGTTCCCTCCCACGGGAACACAGCCTGAGACGTCATCGTCCCCATAGCTCCAAAATGTTGCATAGAATGAATCAGGCAAATGCCGATAAGAGAAAAGCCACGCAAGGCATCGATCACTGTAATACGCTCTCCGGGAGCAAGCACTGTTTTTGTTGTTTCCATATTTTCAAATTTCAGATTTGATTTTTATTCGTTTTCTTCCGGGAACAAAATTACAGGGCATCACTCGAACAGAAGGAATACAAATTACGGTTTTGTGGATATTTTTTACTGTAGAACGGCTCTTGGTTCGGAATGAATCACATAGTGACCTGTTTTAGGATTCAAGAGAAACAAGATTGTAAATTAATTCGTATGTTTGCAGCCGTAACCTAAAAAAATAAAGACAATGACAGTAATCATTTTAATAGCAGTGATCGTGATCCTGGCAATCTGGATCGTTTCTTTGTATAATTCGTTAGTGAAATTGCGCAACAACCGCGAGAACGCATTTGCCGACATCGACGTACAGCTCAAACAACGCCATGACCTTATCCCACAGTTGGTCGAAACGGTCAAAGGCTATGCCTCACACGAGAAAGAGACCCTGGAACGCGTCATTAACGCCCGTAACGGGGCGATCAGCGCCAAAACGATCGACGACAAGATCATGGCCGAAAACGCCCTGACTTCCGCTCTTGCCGGATTGAAGATCACGCTCGAGGCCTATCCCGATCTGAAAGCCAACCAGAACTTCTTGCAGTTGCAGGAAGAAATTTCCGACCTGGAAAACAAACTGGCTGCCGTGCGCCGTTATTTCAATTCGGCCACGAAAGAGTTGAACAACGCAGTCGAGACATTCCCGTCCAACCTGATCGCCGGTATGTTCGGTTTCAAGAAGGAAGTGATGTTCGACCTGGGCGAACAACGCGCGACACTCGAAGAAGCACCTAAAATCAAGTTCTAAGGATGCAATACGTCGGTATACAAACCCAACAGAGCAGGAACAATTTCCGGTCCCTGCTCCTGCTTTGCTTGTTTCCCTGCCTGGTAATGGGATTGCTTTTTACGTTCTGCTACCTGCTCCACCTGTTGGCGATGAACGACGACGGCCTGACGGGGGCCGAACTGCTCGGATATTCCACCGGGATGTTCATCCATTTGGCGCCATACGTATTGGGAGGCGTACTCATATGGTTCATCATCGCCTATTTTGCCAATACAAGCATCATCAACTCGGCAACCGGTTCCGAACCTTTGTCGAGAATGGAAAACAAAAGGGTATACAACTTAGTGGAAAACCTATGTATGAGCCAGGGAATGAAAATGCCCAAGATCAATATCATCAACGACGATTCTCTGAACGCTTTTGCAAGCGGCATCAACGAAAGGACTTACACCGTCAGCCTCTCACGGGGGATCATCGACAAGTTGGACGACCAAGAACTGGAAGCGGTCATTGCACACGAGCTGTCGCATATCCGCAACAAGGACGTACGCCTGATGATCGTATCGATCGTCTTTGTCGGCATCTTTGCCATGCTCGCACAGATGGCCATGCGCTCCGTCTACTACTCGTCGATGGGACATAGAAGAGACGAGAAAAACAACACAGCAATCATCATCTTTTTAGTCATGGTTGTTGCAGCCATCGGTTATTTCTTCTCCATGCTGATGCGTTTCGCCATCTCACGCAAACGGGAATACCTGGCCGACGCCGGAGCTGCCGAAATGACCAAGAATCCGCTCGCCCTCGCCAGCGCACTACGGAAAATATCGGCCGATCCCGACATCGAAGCCGTCAAACGAGAAGACGTAGCCCAGCTTTTCATCCAGCATCCGGGCCAACAGGCCAAAAGCGCACTGAACGGTTTAAGCGGACTTTTCGCCACTCATCCACCCATTGAAAAGCGGATACAAGTACTCGAACAATTCTAAATTTAATCAAGATTTAATATCCCTAATCATTCCAATCCCGGCATTAATTTAATATCTTTGATGCCGGATAAAAATAAGTGTTGGAAATGATACAAAAAGAATTGATCGGCGATCTTAAGCTGAAATGGGATCGCATACAACAGGCGATGCGGAAGATAAATGCCGACGGATGCCTGCTTACCGTGGATGTAAATCTGTATTACACAACCGGACGTATCTATAGCGGCTATTTCTATCTTCCTGCGGAAGGTGCTCCGTGGTTCTTCGTGAAACGGCCGAACGGACTGGCAGGCGATCATGTCGAATACATCCGCAAACCGGAACAGATGGCCGAGCTCTTCGCGTTCTACGGACTGGAAATGCCGGAAAAGCTTCTGCTCGAAGCCGACGAACTGACATACAACGACTATATACGTCTGCAAAAGATCTTCAATCCGAAAGAGACCGGAAACGCAACCGCAATGATGCGTGAGCTGCGTCGGATAAAGACACCGTACGAGATCGAAATGTTCCGCATCTCGGCCGAACGCCACGCCAAGACATATGCCGAAATTCCCGAATGTTTCCGCCCCGGAATGACTGATCTCGAATTCCAGTATGAAATAGAAAAACGGATGCGCAAGAACGGTTCCATCGGACTGTTCCGCGCCTTCGGCGCCAATATGGATATCTTTATGGGAAGTATCCTGGCGGGAGAAAACGCCGAAGTCCCCTCGCCTTTCGACTTTGCCTTAGGTGGTAGTGGTATCGACGCTTCCTGCCCGTTAGGTGCAAACGGAACGCCTCTGAAAGAAGGGACAGCCATCATGGTGGACATGGCGGGAAATTATACGGCTTATATGACGGATATGACACGTGTGTTCTCCGTCGGCCACCTGACCGAGCTTGCTTACCGGGCACATCAGACAGCCCTCCTTATCGAAAGCGAGATCGAGAATATCGCCCGGCCGGGCACACCTTGTGCCGAACTCTACGAGATAGCCGCCAAGATCACCGAAAGCCAGAGACTCGGCGCATACTTCATGGGGACCAAGCAACAAGCCAAATTCGTAGGGCACGGCATCGGCATCCAGATAAACGAGCTGCCGGTACTTACGCCCCGCTCGAAAGACATGCTGGAACCGAACATGGTATTTGCACTCGAACCGAAATATGTGATACCGGGTATCGGCGCCGTCGGCATCGAAAATAGTTTCCTGGTTACGGAAACCGGACTGGAGAAGATCACGCACTTCACAGAAGATATCATACAATTAGACAAATAAATCATAAATCATAAATCATAATGAAAAAAACAATCTCACTTCTCCTGTTACTGTCTGTCATCTTCATGCCGGTAAAGGCACAAGATGTAGAAAACGTAAAGCCGGTGAAGAATGTCATTCTTCTAATCCCGGACGGGACATCACTGGCTACAGTCTCTATGGCGCGTTGGCTGCAATGGTATACCAACCCCGACAAACCGAAATTGAACATCGACCCGTATCTCTGCGGAACAGTCCGCACGCATTCTTCGAATGCCCCGATCGGCGACTCGGCTCCTACGACTTCCTGCTACATGACAGGACAACCCAGCCGTACAGGCTACGTTTCCACCTACCCGGAGAACGACGGTGACAACGATATCTACCCGACCGATCCGGCACGCGCTTTCCAACCGCTGACAACCGTCCTGGAAGCTGCCAAAATAAAACAGGGCAAATCAACGGGACTGGTTTTCACCTGCGAATTCCCGCATGCAACACCGGCCGACTGCTCCGCCCACAGCTACAACCGTGGCAAATATGAATGGATCGCTCCGCAGATGGCTCACAACGACCTGAACGTCGTGATCGGTGGCGGCGCCAGCCTGCTTCCCGAAGAGAGCGAAGCCTACCTGAAAGGTAACGGATACGGTATTTTCAAGAATGACATCGATGGTATGCGTAATTACAAAGGCAACAATATGTGGGCTTTGTTCGGAGATCGGGAAATGGCTTACGACATCGACCGAGATCCGAGCCAACAGCCATCCTTGGAAGAGATGACACGCAAGGCAATCGAAAAGTTATCCCAAAACCCGAACGGTTTCTTCCTAATGATGGAAGGCAGCAAGGTCGACTGGGCTGCCCACGCGAACGATCCGGTCGGCATGGCCACGGATATGTTGGCTTTCGACCGTGCTTGCGGTGCTGCCCTCGAATTTGCCCGTCAGAATGGCGAGACTGCCGTAGTGATCGTTCCCGATCATGGCAACAGCGGTATCAGTATCGGCCGTGCCGACTGTAAAGGTTACGATAAACTGAGCAAGGACCAGTTGTTCCATCAGCTTTCTTTGTATAAATTGACAGCCGAAGGCTTTGCCAAGAAAGTGAACAGTGTACCGAATTCCGAAGTGCAAAACGTCTTCCGGGAATATGCCGGCTTCGAACTGACACCAGAAGAACTGGATGCCTTGAACCATTGCAAGAATTACAAAAACAGCCCGATCCCGGAAAATGAACGCTCGATCGAAGGCAAAGGCTCTTTATACAGCAGTTCGCTGACGACTTTCATGTCCAAGCTGCTGACCTCCAGAACCTGTTTCGGTTTCACAACCGGCGGCCACACAGGCGAAGAGGTGTTCCTTGCAGCTTACCATCCCGACCGTACAAGCTTACCTCTCGGTATGCACACGAATATCGAACTGAATCATTATCTCTGTGCCCTGTTCGGTATGACACACGACACGCTGGAAGAACTGACAGCCGGAAACTTCGCTCCTCACACGGAAGTATTCAAAGATTTCAAATGTGAAATCGTTCCGGCTAAAGACGAGAAAGGTTCTCCTTCACTGATCGTAAAAAACAAAAGGAAGCAGATCAACATCACGCCGTTCAGCAACATCGTGACGATCGGAAAGAAAGGCCAGGAAGAAATCCGCCTGAATTCGGTAATCGTATACGTTGACAAAAACAATACATTCTACTTGCCAACCAAACTGGCAGAATATCTGCAATAAAAATAAAGAAGAGGGTGGTGTGCGCACCACCCTCTCTCGTGAAATTTATCTCCCCCATAAACCTGTCTTCTTCCTCCAAACGCCATATTTACACATTACACGGCAATAAGTTATAGTTATTTGTTTTTTTTCAATTATTCTTTTCTTAAAATATCTATACTGTATAAATATGGAAGATTTATATAGACATTCAGACAAATAAAACCGCTCTTTTTAAGGTACATTTGCGTCATTTTTAATGAATAAAACGAATATGACAAGAGCAAATGCAAAATGGATACGGCTGATGGCAGTTATCGGCTGTACGACTATGTGGATGGCATCCTGCAAACATGCACCGGATGCACAGATGAAAGCATCTTACGCGACGATGAAAGTTTCTACGGCAGACAAAGAGTTGACAACACCTTATTCGGCCACGATCCGCGGTCGTCAGGATATAGATATTTATCCGCAAGTATCGGGAACTATCGAGCGACTTTGTGTAACGGAAGGACAGGTTGTTCGGAAAGGACAATTACTTTTTGTTATAGACCAAGTTCCTTACAAAGCAGCCTTAAAGACAGCCCAGGCAAATGTAGAAGTGGCAAAAGCAGCTTTAGCTACAGCCGAACTGAACTATAACAGCACTAAGGAGCTGTTTGAGAAAAAGGTTGTCTCAGCGTTCAACTTGAAAACAAGTGAAAACAATTACTTGACTGCCAAAGCGCAACTGGCACAGGCAGAAGCCCAGGAGCTGAATGCCCGCAACAACTTGTCTTATACGGAAGTCAAAAGCCCGTCCGACGGAGTTGTCGGTATGTTGCCTTACCGTGCCGGAGCATTGGTCAGCGCCAGTATTCCTCAACCGTTGACAACTGTTTCCGATAATTCGAACATGTATGTTTACTTCTCCATGACCGAAAATCAATTACTGGCCATGAGCCGCCAGTACAAAAGCATGGACGAAGCATTAGAAAACATGCCGGAAGTGTCGTTGAAACTGAATGACCAGTCCATTTACGAACAGAAAGGAAAGATCGAATCGATCAGCGGAGTGATCGACCGGAAGACCGGGACAGTCGGCGTGCGTGCCGTATTCCCCAACGAATCCCGCCTGCTTCATAGCGGAGCCTCCGGCAACGTGCTCATACCGCAGGCTTACAAAGACTGTATCGTGATTCCTCAAGGCGCAACAGTCCGTTTGCAGGACAAGACGCTTGTCTATAAAGTAGTGGACGGCAAGGCTGTTTCCACATTGATTACCGTGGCTGAAATCAACGACGGTCGCGAATACATCGTACTCGACGGATTGAAGGTGGGCGAAGAGATCGTATCCGAAGGAGCCGGGTTAGTACGTGAAGGAACGCAAGTTAAATAAAGGATCGAAGTATGAAAGGAAATATATTTATCAAACGGCCTGTTATGGCCATCTCCATCTCCATTCTTATTTTGGCGATCGGACTAATTTCGCTCTTTACCTTGCCGGTCGAGCAATATCCTGACATTGCGCCGCCTACGGTTCACGTATCGGCCACTTATACAGGAGCAGATGCCGATGCGGTGATGAACAGCGTCATCATGCCGCTGGAAGAAAGTATCAACGGTGTGGAAAACATGATGTACATGACTTCCACTTCCACCAATGCCGGTTCGGCGACTATCGAGGTATATTTCAAGCAAGGGACAGACCCCGACATGGCTGCTGTCAACGTACAAAACCGTGTAACGAAAGCACAGGGCCTATTGCCCGCCGAAGTAACTCGTATCGGTGTCAGTACCCAGAAACGACAGACCAGTTTCTTGCAGATCGACGCACTTGTCAGCTCCGATGGGCGATATGACAAAACATTCCTCGGAAACTACCTCGACATCAATGTCATCCCACGTATCAAACGTATTGAAGGTGTTGGCGACGTAATGGAGTTGGGCGATACCTATAGTATGCGTATCTGGTTGAATCCCGAACGAATGGCCCAATACGGATTGGTTCCTTCGGACGTGACATCCGTATTAGGCGAACAGAACATCGAGGCTCCGACCGGTTCGTTAGGAGAAAATTCGAAAAACGTGTTCCAGTACACCATGAAATATCGTGGACGTCTGAAAAGCGTAGAGGAATTCCAGAACATTGTCGTCCGGGCTCAAGAAGACGGTTCCGTCTTACGCCTGAAAGATGTCGCCAAAGTCGAGTTGGGAACATTGAGTTACGGTTTCGACAGCCAGATGGACGGCAAACCGGCCGTGACATTCATGATCTACCAGGTAGCCGGCTCCAATGCAACGGAAGTAAACGAACGTATTGCCGCCGAATTGGAAAAGATGAAAGAGGAATTGCCTACAGGAACGGAATTCATCACGATGATGAGCTCCAACGACTTCCTCTTCGCCTCAATATATAATGTGGTTGAAACGTTGATCGTGGCGATCATCCTCGTAATCCTTGTTGTGTATTTCTTCCTTCAGGACTTCAAGAGTACGCTGATCCCGTCTATCTCGATCATCGTTTCACTGATTGGTACATTCGCTTGCTTGACAGCTGCCGGATTCACGATCAATATCCTAACCCTGTTTGCCCTGGTGCTTGCCATCGGTACGGTGGTGGACGACGCGATCGTGGTGGTGGAAGCCGTACAGGCGAAATTCGATTCGGGCTACACCTCGTCTTACCAGGCAACGAAAGATGCGATGGGTGACGTAACAATGGCCGTTATCTCTTGTACTTGCGTGTTCATGGCCGTGTTTGTACCCGTAACTTTCATGGGCGGTACTTCCGGTATTTTCTACACGCAATTCGGTGTGACAATGGCGACCTCCGTAGGTCTTTCCATGATCTGTGCATTGACACTCTGCCCTGCTTTGTGTGCCATGATGATGCGCCCGAGCGATGGGAACAAGAGTGCCAAAAGTATTAACGGTCGTGTGCGCGCAGCCTACAATGCCTCTTTCAATGCCGTATTGGGCAAATACAAGAAAGGCGTCATGTTTTTCATCCATCACCGTTGGATGGTATGGGTCGGACTGATCGCATCCGTTATTCTGTTGGGCTGGCTTATCAGCAATACCAAAACAGGTCTTGTCCCGCAAGAAGACCAGGGAACCATCATGGCGAATGTAGCCATTGCCCCGGGTAGTACGCTGGAAGAAACAGGCAGGGTACTGGACAAGGTTGAGGACATCCTGAAAAACACGCCGGAAGTAGAACATTACTCCCGTGTAGCCGGTTACGGTTTCCTGGCAGGTCAGGGTACCTCCTACGGTATGGCAATCATCCGTTTGAAAAACTGGGATGAAAGAAAAGGTGCCGAACATGTTTCCGATGCGGTGGTCGCACGTCTGAACGCACAATTCGCCCAAATCAAAGAGGCACAGATATTCTGCTTCCAGCCAGGTATGATTCCAGGCTATGGTCTGGGTAACTCTATCGAGTTGAACTTGCAGGACCGTACAGGTGGAGATATGAGCACCTTCTATGGCAATGCCATGCAGTATATCGGGGCTTTGAACCAGCGTCCAGAAGTAGCGATGGCTTACACTTCTTATGCCATGAACTTCCCACAGATATCGGTTGATGTGGACGCAGCCAAATGTAAACGGGCCGGCATTTCACCTTCGACGGTTCTCGACGTATTGGGTAGTTATTGTGGTGGCGCATACGTTTCCAACTACAACCAATTCGGAAAAGTATATCGTGTGATGTCACAAGCCTCACCAGAATACCGTCTTGACGAACAAGCTCTGAACAATATGTTCGTTCGCAACGGAACGGAAATGGCTCCGATCAGTCAGTTCGTAACCCTGAAACGGGTACTCGGACCTGAAGTGGCCAACCGTTTCAACCTCTTTAGCTGTATCACGGTCAATGTGAACCCGGCACCGGGATATTCCACGGGTGAAGTGCAACAGGCCATCGAGGAAGTGGCTGCCCAGATGCTACCGACAGGATACGGATACGAGTATGGAGGTATGGCACGTGAAGAGGCTAATACGGGAGGCTCGCAGACACTCTTTATCTATGCGGTCTGTATCTTGCTTATCTACTTGATCCTGGCTTGTCTGTACGAAAGTTTTCTTGTGCCCTGGGCCGTTATCCTGTCTGTTCCGTTCGGTTTGATGGGCTCGTTCCTGTTTGCCAAACTGTTTGGATTGGAAAATAACATCTACTTGCAGACCGGTGTAATCATGTTGATCGGACTTTTGGCCAAGACGGCGATTTTGATTACTGAGTTCGCCATCGAACGCCGCCGTAAAGGGATGGGGATCGTCGAATCGGCTTATTCGGCCGCACAAGCCCGTTTGCGTCCGATTTTGATGACCGTACTTACGATGATCTTCGGTATGCTTCCGCTTATGTTCGCATCCGGAGCCGGAGCCAACGGTAACAGTTCATTAGGAACAGGTGTTGTCGGCGGTATGGCAGTCGGGACATTGGCATTACTGTTCGTCGTACCGGTATTCTACATCATTTTCGAATACTTGCAAGAAAAAATCCGTCCGCCGATGGAAGTTGAAACCGATATGCAAGTTGCGTTGGAAAAGCAAAAGAGCCAAACCGAACGTGAGGGTTTAAACAATGAAAATAAATAAGGTATGAAGAAAATAATCGTATTAACAACCGCAACCGCCCTGTTGAGCAGTTGCGGCATATACACCAAATATCAACCGGCCGAGACGACTCCGGACAACCTGTACGGAGAAGAGGTGGCAGTCGATGATACGACCAACTTCGGTAATGTGAACTGGCGGGAACTTTTTACGGACCCGCAGTTACAGGCTCTTATCGAACAAGGGTTACAAAACAACACCGACCTCCGGTCCGCCCAATTGCAGATCGAGGAAGCGGAAGCGGCGTTAATGTCGGCAAAACTTGCTTTTCTTCCTTCGTTCGCACTTTCCCCGCAAGGAACGATCAGCAGTTTCGACGGTGGGAAAGCGACAAAGACATACACGCTGCCAGTCACAGCCAGTTGGGAATTGGACATCTTCGGACGTCTGCGCAATGCCAAGCAACAGGCCAAAGCACTGTATGCCCAAAGCAAGGACTACCAGCAGGCTGTGCGTACCCAGTTGATCGCCGGGATCGCCAACGTATACTATACATTGTTGATGTTAGATGAACAGTTAGCCATTTCGCAACAGACAGAAGAAGCCTGGAAAGAGACGGTAGCTTCTACCCGTGCATTGATGGATGCCGGATTAGCCAACGAGGCTGCCACTTCCCAAATGGAAGCGGCTTACTACAGCGTACAGACTTCCATTCTTGACTTGAAAGAGCAGATCAACCAAGTCGAAAATAGTCTCGCCCTATTGCTCGCTGAGACACCGCGCCGCTACGAACGTGGAAAGCTGGCCGACCAGCAGCTCCCGGAAGACGTAGCAGTCGGCGTACCGATGCAAATGTTATCGAACCGTCCCGATGTACGTGCTGCCGAACGTTCGCTGGAACAAGCATTTTACGCGACCAACCAGGCTCGTGCCGCTTTCTATCCTTCCATCGTACTGAGTGGAAGTGCCGGATGGACCAACTCGGCAGGGAGTATGATCGTCAATCCTGGCAAATTCCTGGCTTCGGCAGTCGGCTCACTCACACAACCGTTGTTCAATAAAGGACAGATCATGGCCCAATACCGCATCGCCAAAGCACAACAGGAAGAAGCAAGCCTGTCTTTCCAGCAAGCCTTGCTGAATGCCGGCAGCGAAGTCAACGACGCTTTGGTCGCCTGCCAGACAAGCAAGGCCAAGACCCTCTTGTTCGAAAAGCAAATCCAATCCTTGGAAAAAGCATTGGAAAGCACCTCGTTGCTGATGGAACATGGTACAACGACCTATCTGGAAGTGCTGACCGCCCGCCAATCCTTGTTGAGTGCACAGCTGTCACAAACAGCTAATCGGTTCACCGAGATACAAAGCGTGATCAACCTTTATCAAGCTTTAGGCGGCGGTAGAGAATAAGAAAACATTTTTTATCCATAAAAGCCAAAAACCTTCTAAACCGGACCTTTTACCTATTCCATAGGACCTGTTTCAGAAAAAGTATCCAAACTTCGACGAAACAGGTCCTTTTTTATCAAGTGAAAAATAAGCGGAGCCATGACATTGTCTATTCATTTTTTTATACTTTTGTGGGCATAAGACAGAATATACACAACAATGAAAAGTAAAAGTTATTGTTCAATTATTAGCTAATACACCGTATTTTCACGTGAACAAAACATCAATAATCCACTAATAGCCAGCCATTTAATTATACAATTAAAATCTTTCAGCTAATTAAATAATCCAAACACGTACATATAAAATATCTTTTTGACGTACTTTTGTGTACTATTTTTTTTACAAATGTTTTACAGCGCACGATTATGGCTACATTCAAATTTTTGGTACTCCCGCATCAACGGAAAGAAGATGGTACATATAACGTAAAAATCCGTATAACACAGAAAGGCAAGTCCAAATACATCAAGACCAGCCACAATGTGTCAGTTTCAGATATTATAAAAAAGAAAGACAACGGAAAAGAAAAAATCAAGATCAAGAATCAAGCCGTAATCGACCTAATGGAAGAGATGATATTAGGATTTAAGAAAAAATTGACATCCGCAGGTGTTGAAGCAGAGCACTGGGAGGTTGATCGAATTGTGGAGTACTTGACTACAGAGGAAGAGAATTTCAGCCTGAATTTCATTTCCTATGGACGAAAAATAGCGGATGATCTCGAGCAGGACGGAAGACTAGGTACGGCAAAGAACTATCGGATAGCCATAAATGCGCTTGTCAGGTTCATCGGAAAAGAAGAGCTCGACATAAACCTCATTACAGCATCTTTTATGAGAGCGTTTGAGAAGTTCCTAAAAAATGAACCTTCTTTTAAAGGATGCCGCGATGGTGGATCAAAACCAACTGATAAGCCTAAAGGCAAACGGGTCATATCCCTTTACACATCACAAATCAAAACATTACACAACCTCGCTAAAAATGAATATAACGACGAGGATAGAGGAATCATACGCATCCCATTTTCCCCGTTCTCAAAATACAAAATCGCACCAGTTCCCCAAAGTGAGCATCGAACATTGTCTATAGACCAAGTACAGCAAATAATAGATCTTCCGTATAAACAAAATGCTCGCAATGGAGGTCAGCCTGTTTTCAATTTAGCGAAAGACATTTTTATCCTATCATTTGCGATGATGGGCATGAATAGTGCCGATTTCTATAATGCTCCTACCGTCGAAAACGGAATTATTTCCTATCAAAGGACTAAGACACGTACTAGGCGTGAAGATAAGGCAGAAATGAAAGTCCGGATTGAACCGGAAATAAAAAAACTGTTTGAGAAATACTCCGACCCATCTGGAGAGAAAGTCTTTATTTTTCATAAGCGGTATAGAAGTTCAGAGAATTTCAATAAATCAATAAATAAAGGACTAGATGAGATAGGAAAAATAATAGAGGTTCCAGATCTGAATTATTATTATGCCCGCCATACGATGGCAACGTTAGCAGCAAATAAGGCTGGAATTGATATTGCCAGAGTTGATGAAATGCTAAACCACTCCGATTCAACTTTAAAGCTGGCTCGTGTGTATATCGAACGGGACTACAGTGTGCTTTGGGAAGCCAACAGGAAGTTGTTATCCTTGTTTAAATGGGATGGCCTAAAATAAATCAGATCGATCAATTAAGCTTATCCGAAAAAGCCAAACGTATTTTTGCTTGGAAATTCTTTGCCGGAGAGTCTTTTGCAGATTGGCCGGGACCGGAAAACAGGAAAGAATTATATGAAACCTATAAAAGTGTTTTCAATGCGGTAATGGATAAGAAGGATGGGAGGTTATTGTTGTGATATTTAAGACCTCTTCCATGCTACGATTGTTCTTGTATCGTAGCATGGAAGAGGTTTTTCAGCCTGCCCATACGGGTTCGTCACGTGTTTGCGTTAGTAGGAAGGTTAGAGATTTTACTAACGGCTGGGGGGCTTCTTCTACCCTATATAAAATAATAAAATTTTCAATTAGCTATAATAATAAATTTCCTCCAAGCACAGGTTTCAACTTATTATCAATATAAAGATTTGGGGTCCAACCCTTTATCAACCTATCACCAAAAAAAGCATCTCCTGCTGAAATAGCCAAACCTAACCCATTTGACATACACCCGAACAAAAAACACAGTACCACACGAATAGTCTTTATGAAAGGATTATCAACTAATATTTTATTTGTTGCTTCTTCCAAATATTTATTAATCAGAGATTCATCATTAGATACACCCGATAACCAAGTTCTAAATCTATCTCCCTCTTCTAACAAAAGTAACAATTGTCTACTACTTATTACTTTTTTCACATATGCATCTCCTAAACTAGGATATTTACATATAATATGATTTTGAAATAAATTTATTTCTTCCTGACTCTTTTGTCGTCTTGATAAACAATCTGTTAACTGCAAATTGATTAACCTAGAAGACATATTATTTGTTTCCAATTCTCCATTAAATGTAGCAGCAACATAATTATCCCCCCTAGCTTCTCCTAATGATAAAAGAAAACTTGAATAATCAAACTCAGAATGTATTCCCATTTCTTCGTTAAGCTTATTTAGCTGTGGTATATCTAAATTCGATTGAATATTATATAAATCAAAAGGACAATATCCATCATTGACATCTTCTATCTCAAATATCAAATCATTTGTTTGAGAATACATAGGATACTGCTGTTTAAGATATTCAAGAAAGGATTTATTCAAATAATTTGCATTATGTAAATCTTCTTTCAAGATGTTCCTCAGTTCTTGTTTATAATAGTAAGAGCTTGTTACAAATGAAAAACGTTTGGCAAATCTTCTAGCAGCAACAAGATTATCATCAAATTCTTTATATGCTCTAAATAAAGATTCTTCTTTATCTACAGTTTTACTAGTTAGAATATCTAAACCAAATTGCTTTTGTGCATCTTTTGGAACCACAGTACTTCCAACATGATTTCGTAGTATATGTAGTCTTAAGCGTTTTTCATTAATAAGGTCTGCAAGAAACTCAGGACCAAAACATCTCAATAGATTTACTAGACCTTCTTTTAAAACAAAAACATTAACTTCACTATAAAACAACATTGTATCTATTAGAAGAGATACATTTAAAGGCTGTTGCCCTTTAGATACTATACAAATTTTCTCAAACATATTCAAATAAATTATTTATACACAATAAAACTTATCTCTAGCCAAATATCTAAAAAATGTTCAGAATATTTCTACTCCAGACGTTAATCTTAACTATGAATTTGGGGTACTCAACCACCAAGAACAAAGGTAAGGACAAAACCATACCAAATATTCATTACCTATTATATTAGAAAGCAGAGATTAATCTTTACTCAGTTCATATATTGACAAAGCATTTAAAGCATACCTTTTATCGTCCACTTCTGACGCAGCAACAAATAAACCAGAAACGTAGCCTTTTGTATTGACAAGAGGGCAACCACTTGCACCTTTTGCTATTTTCGTACTTTGTGTCAGTTGCATACAATTCGAATACTCGTTATCCAAAACACTGGCATTCACGTTTTTCAACACAGACATAGACGGATTAAAATACATTAATAAACTTATATCAATAGTATCCTCAAAAGATTTTCCCAAAAAATTACTTTGATTTGCCGACTTATAATGCGGAGCTATTAATATTTCACCAATATTGGACAATTTATCTTCAACCATAAAATATTCATACTCCCCTTCTTTTAAACATCCATACGCTATGTCATATAAAACAGGTGGACTCTGTTTACCCTTTGATAAATACTTATAACATATCGTTGAAAAAGGAACACTTCGGTAATTACTACTATCATCAATGAATACCGCTCTAAATTTACCCTTATCTAAGTATATTTGGCCTAACTGCCCCAGCGTATGACCTGCCGTTATAAAGAAACCTCCTTTCGATACAACAAAACCTGTTCCTAGAAATTGTATTTGATCTAACAGGGAACTATAATAAAGTATAGCAAATATTTTATTTCTCATACTAATGTAATTTTTCACAAACTTACACAAAAATTGGGGATTTATAAGCACATCTAATAAAAATAATCTTATCTTATTTATAGAGGAAATATAGAAAATAAAAATCTAACATAGCAAAACCGTTCCACCCTCACGGGCAAAGCGGTCCCAATTACTAATCTTAATAATACTATGGAAAATACGCTACCAAATCCTACAATATACCCCAATCCCGACATAGGGTGACAAACCATACCGCCCGATCCCATAACCAGTCGTAAGGCCTATTCCCCACCGACGAGTTTTCACTTTTTCTGTTATGTAAATTGTCTTCTGAAACACATCGATACTGTCGAGTGAAGGATTATATCCAGACACCCAAGCATGATAATCGTCCGTCAAGTATTCTTTCTGTGTGATCCTGATCGGAACAAAGATCGGCTCTCTCACTGTATCTCCCTCGAGTGCAATGTAGATGGGAAACATCTCCGGCACTGTCTGAATTACTGTTTCGTAGACAGGATAAGGGATGCTATCTCGAATCGTGTCACGATGGATAACAGTATCTGTTTTTTGGACAAAATCGATCTCTGCCCTCTTTGTACATCGGCCGGTCAGAAAACTGAGAAAACAAAGAATCAAAATCTGTATTACATGCCAAGTTTTCATGATTAATATTTCATAGCCATACCCATATTTGGATGCCGCCCGGATATGAAAAAGGCGGTAAATCTCTTAACTTGAAATTACCGCCCTATGATGATATGAAATAATTACGCTATTCTAAATCTATGACATCATGTAACGCCATGACTTTGTAAGCTGCAATTTTTCCATTTACAGTTAGTAAAACTACATCAACTAGATATGCTTTCTTTGTTGGGTTTGAATCTGAATGAAGTATCATTTCTTTTAACTCATCTGTTTCAAACACAACTGCCATTTTATTTTTAGATATAGCATCAATCACAGCCATGTTTCCTTTATCAGTCTCCATATCACTACGCATTTGGTATATGGTCATCAATTGCCTTGAATACATATCTGTAACAGGCTGAACGGATTTAATGGATTTAATTTCCTTTTCCAACTGGTTTTGAGCACTATTACCTTCTTGGAAGTTAAATGTGCAGTTGTAATATATATTGCTTTTATCTCCCTTATTGATGGCTCCGATTGTCGTAATCCCATTATTATCACCGGCTGTAACCAATGCGAGGTCTTTGAAATTTTTACATTCATTCAAATCTAAATCAGGCTTTAGCCCAACACCTTTCGTAAAGAAATCCAACACATTCTTGATGTAAGATGAAAATTCAAGAATGATGTTCATATTTTCTATAAACGGAAGTATTCCAGCTGATGCTATTTCACAAAGGATTATATCAATGCATCCTTCCTCTATCTTTTCTACATAAAGTTTGGATTTAGCAGCTTCTTTGCAATCCCCATTTTTCTTTGCAAATAAAGAAAAAAGATTTCCAATTGCATTCAAAGAAGTCACAAACTCTGATATTTCAATTGGCTTCGAATGCTCAATATGAAACAATATGGCATCCACGTTATTCTTTTGCTCCATCATCTTAACTCAATAAATACAATACAAAAATACAAATTTTAAATACTTGATCAGATCAATTATGTATGCTATAAATCATAATTCGGTAATTCCAACAATTCAAAGAGCGCTTCTAGGGACAAGAGCTATAGCATCTCCCACCCCGCAATAATATCACTCATCTCCGCCTCCCGTCCATTCTCCACCCGGCTCATTCCGGACACAATACGGATCATCTGCTCACGGTCGTTCACATTGATCGAATCATCAGCTGGAATTCCGGCATAATCAGATACAGCCATAATGTAGGCTTCCGTATGGTTATTATCCTCCGGTGGGGCCCAACGGGTAATCAGCTTACGGATAGTGTCGAGCTTGTAATTTTTGAAGTAGTTAGACAATATTTTAAACATAGCCCGGTATCCGTAAGCCATTGTTGTAAATTGCTTAAACGACTTATCCTTGCTTGGACGGATTTCTCCCTGAAACAAATCATCGTTAATCCGGATATTTCCGGGATTATTATTTCTTAAACCTCTTGGTAAATTATTCTTTTTCATTTTTATCCTCCTATTATTAATACCCATTCTGCGGTTCACGATCACCGCATTTCTTTCTCTCACATCTTTTCATGGCAAGTTCAAGCTTGACATCCGAATAGCTCTCTTTCAAAGTAAAAAGCTCATCCTGTACCTGTCGAAGCCTTCCGGTTTGTTCTACAAAGCGTTCTTCTTTTTCTGATAGCTGTTTTTGCAGGAACTCGTTATACTCACGTAAAGCCTTGAACTCCTCTACATCGGCATGGGCATCCTCGATACGCGCATTCGTTTTCCGGTTCGTATAGAAGCTAATCCCCCATTTTATCGCCTCGAATCCTCCCAATGTTCCGATGATTGTCAGGATGTCAGTTAATTCTACATTCACTTTACACCTCCTTCTGTTTTATTTGATCATCTTTGTTACGAGTTTTTTTCATTGCCATAAGGCAGTGTTTGTTATTTCTCCGCCTCCGGCCTGTGATAGATGGGAGGCGGATTTTTATATTATTCGCCCGGTTACTCCTCTTTTAGCGGTTCATCCAAAATTTTGACATACGTCGGCATCGTGAACTCAGAGAACATGCCGTTGCGATCTATGAAGTCAACACGTTGTTTGAGGTATTGAAGTTCTTCGTCTGTCAAAACGATATCTGTTGTTTCCGTTATGGCCGCTGCATCGGTAAACCCTATATTGATTTGCCCGCTTCCCATATCTTTGATAACGATACGCTTCTGATCAACCTCCGAGATCGCGATCTTACTGTCTATCGATACTTTCAGTTCCATGTTTTTTCTCGTGTCAAACTGTGGTAACACGGTGTTGAGTATTAATACTCTGTCTTTTAATGTCAGTTCCATACTTTTATTTTAATGATGTTATTGTCAAAAGTTCTTGTTAAACAAGTACCATGTTTGATTAATATATGCGAATGTAGCGCAATCGCCTTTACGCATATCAAGAGTTATCGAGTCTCCGTTTTCATTTACTAACGGAGTATTTGTGTCTTCGGGTCGTACACATATCGCATCAGTTGCGTGTCTCGAAACTATTACATGTATGAATATGACAGAATTATAACCGATTTCACTCCAGGAATCTCCATAATCGTTGTAAACAGTTCCCATTTTACTTGAGACAGTATTTCGAGAAGGTAGATAAACGTTAATATATGACGTTGGTTGAAAGAGATAGGTATCCATATAACCTATATCGTTTATAATCGCATTAGTCTTTGCCCCCGGTCTGACATATCTTGCGGTCGATATCGCACCATTCAGTCTTAACCCCCCATTGCAAAATAATGCGTAGTTGCGATAGCCACCATTAACATTTATCACAGCGCCATAATTTATATCGTTGTGATTAGTTGCATACTCAAGGCGCATCAAAGCACTTGTTCCCCCAAGCGTAGACGGCAAGGTATTTAGACCAAGGCCGGCCCATTTACCGGAAGATGAAAATCCCAAAAACGCATTACTTCCTGAGGAATGAAGAAAGAACTTCGACGATGATTCACCTGAATAGCGATTATCCGAGAACAATCCTCCACTCTCCATCCTGAGTCCTCCGATGTAGGCATCCCCATTTTGATAAACTTTAAACGGGGCATTTGCAGGCGTTGCATTACCGGCCCAGATCCGGACAGAGTTTCCGGCAGTTCCACCTCCCGATAACCCGGCAAGTTTTTCTCCATTTGAATTTGCTATATAGATACTGCCTCTACTTTCCACATTTCCGTTGCTTTCTACCCGGAATGTCGGATCAGTGGGTGGTTGCCCTTTCGCCCCGGCTGTTCCTCCCGACCAAATACGGATTGTACCAGACGCCGACATTCCACCTGTGCTTCCAAAAGCGATTGCACCCGTAGTTATGAGTCCGCCATTGATCTCCGTTATTGTATTGTCATACTTTGAGGCAAGAACCCATTTAGAACCGCTATATCTATAGATATTCTCCCCATCCACCCATAAGTCATTCGTTCGCATACCCGATGTTGGAGCCGTCGTTTGATAAAATACCCTTGCCTTGTTATTTGCAGTCAATTGGGCGTTGTTGGCTGCATTTGACGCATTCTCTGCATCTGTCAGGGCATCATTTACCCCATCATACAACGGTTGAAGGTTAGGACGGTCAGTAATGTTATCATAACCGGATGTTCCGGATTTGAATATCACAGGTCCGGTTATAGTCCCATTCACCAGATCAATCACCAATCGGGCTAACTTGTCCTTTATCAATCCTGTCGTGATCGTCTGGCCGGCAATCTCAGTGTATCCATAATTCGGAAGCCAAGAGCGTACGCCATCCTCCGGAGTATTGAGCACCCCTACCCAGAAATGATAGAACCCTGTTTCATCCTCTAACTTTATCTGCCGTTCACTGACATATATTGAGCCATTTGTTCCTTCTTTTGGACATTTGGCATAAACATAATAGGCAAGCGAATTATTCAGCCGGAAAGAAGCCGCCGGAATAGCCCATTCACGGATTTCCTCGCTAACGGTAAAGTGTACTAACTTTCCTGTCGTATTCTTGAAATAGTTGGCATCATTGTCCGCATTCGGAATAAACTTCATTCCTATAAGCTCCATCTGCTGGGAATTGGTACCGACGATAAGTTGCGCCGTATGCACGGCCAACGGCTTGATAAGTTCAGTGAAATAATCCCCTTCCGGGTCAAACATCATGCCCAAAGTTTCCATCACGTCCCGCCATGAACGTTTCGTATGTTCCCGAACCGGCTTAACCGCATCCTCAATCTCTTCCGGCACTTTATTCACATCATCCACCAGATCCTTAAAACCATTCGATTCAAGGAAATCGGACAAGGTAAGTTCATACCGGTATGAAGGTGTACCGTCTTTCTCGATATACCTTTTTATTTTGGTAACACGAATCTCTCGATCGATATCCAACTGTTCAGAATATACGCCAACCATCTGGCCACAGGCGATAAAGATGTTTTGCAAACGAAAAACAATTTCATCACATTTTCCTCGTAACTGGATGCGTTTCTCGCACTTGCCATCCAACCATGTTTGCGCCTCTTCCTGTAGCTGTAATGAAGCGTTATCCCTGTAGCTTTGCGGCATTTTCAGGCCGGTAAGGATAAACTTGTCACCGACAGAAAAATTAATGTCACCGGGAACTTTCAAGGCGTTTTCCTGGTCATTCTGCTTTAGTTTGAACTGTTTCAAGTCATTGTCCCAACTGTCTTCAACGATTGCAAGGTCATAGCCAGCCAAGCCGCCATCCTGGAATGTAACGATCACTTCCACCCCGTCCAACAGGCAATCGGTAAGATTGAAATCCATACCGGCAGCTCTCAGAGTGTAATCGTCGATCTTTTCTGTTACGGCAAACTCTCCTTTCGGAAAGATATGGTCGAATTGCATGGACTTTTCTATCCGGCCGTACTTCTCTACATTCTTTTCGATAGAGAACCGGCCATCAGGCAGAAGAAGATAATCAGCACCATAATCGGGACCGAGATTCTTATCTGAACCGTATGGATAAAAAACCGTCACAGGTGGCGTATCATCAACAGCAGACACTTCCAGTTCGGTAAAACCCATTCCTTCGCCCTGTGCCAAGACAAGGCTGTTGCTTGAATACTCCCTCCTGCCGATATTTATTGTCTGACCGGATATCCAGTATTCCGTATTCAATTCTTTAATGAGTTCGTCAAGTACCGTCCCGACTTTCTTATCTTTGAAAGAAAGGGTAATCATCCGGGATTCGATACAGGATCCGGCCACCCAATCTGATCCTGTACGGTTCATGTTTTTGACAAATAGGACTAGCCAGTCACGGGCGGTACCGGTGTAATAGTCGAAGTTCTTTTTCCGCTCCGGTGTACCATGAAGGAAAAACTCTGCATCCAAAAGGTCATACCGACTTGAATAGAACTGAACGGTATATTCCCAACCAAGAGATGTCTCCTTTTTCGTCACCTTCTCATTATGCCGGATCTTGTATTTTGTCCCTTCAAAGTCTATATAGTCGTTGATTTGAAGGTTTACCACATTTCGGGAAAGAAAATTCAGGGTAAGAGTGTCCTCACCCATAATCTCTTCGACCGTATAACTATTATCCTTCAGATAAACGTCACAAACTACCGTATTTCCGCGCTTTATTTCCATACTGCTAAATAACCTACTTATTTTTAGGCAATAAAAAACACGGCAACCGGATATATGACATTTTACCGGTTGTCGTGTTTTAATATATAAGGTAGATGTTCTGTTTATGGTAGATTTCTAAAGCGCAAGTCCACACGCGCCAAAAGTCGTAGACAACGCTGCAATCTCACACCAGAACATCGGCTTCGTTGATACAAAGTCCTGCCATATATTACCACTCAACCGTTTACTCATGCCTATTACCGTGTAAACGATAAAAGCCAGCCACACCGGAATAAGAACCCACCAGAAAGACGTGCAGCCAACCCATAGCTGAGAAGAAAGCAACGTCAATGCCGCCGATCCACAATGAATGCGGTTTATCCAAGTGTCTTTGAAATCAGGAGCCAAACCGACACCAATCAAACCGATACAGGCTGCGATCGCCAGCAACCGCATAGTAAAGGTTGTATCCATTTCCCAAATGACCGGGAATAGGAACATAGCCGTCAGTGCCATGCTTGCTCCAAAGATCAATTTATGATCAAGAGTATAATACGTCGCACTAATTGAGTACGGTACACCTTTTGCCTTTATACAAACTGCTGCCGTATAAACTGCGATAACCAAAAAAGAAATAATTAATAATAACATGATTTTCAAACTTTATTGTTTAACTTTGTTTCCGGAGACCCTCGGTCCCCTAATTTTCTTTTTTTACAGCCTCCAATCTGTGATAGCCTGGAGGCTGTTTTATTATTCTTTCGCCACCGAACATTTTATATCTCCATTTGTTTTAAAAGAAAATACCCAACCTGGGGTTGGCGATTATCAATAATTTTTTCTGAATATACATTTGCTGTCTTTCTGCTGTGACAGCCCAAAGACAGTGTCACTAATTTATTAATACGGCCTTGCAGGCGGAGTGAAGTTTGATGTCCAACGGGCAATATTACTGATGCGAAACTCGTCAATCATACCGTTCAGATACAATCCATAATCTCGATATTTTCCGATCATTAAAGAACTATAGTACCCTGAAACCATCGTTGATGTGAAACCAGACGCATACACTCCATTTACATACACTTTCCAATATCGAGATTGTGACCTGACGATCGCAAGATGAACCCACTGATCCCGTGGCATCGTAAAATAGCATATTGCATCCCCTCGGGTTCCACCATACTGCAGTCCAAAGAAAATGCGTCCGTCAGATTCCTCCATTATATCAAAGCTGTAACTTCCATAAGCAACGCCTTTTGACATTATACCGTTTTTCACACCACTTTTCAGTTTAATCCAAAAATCGACGGTATAGTTTGGATATAGGGACTCGTTTATGGCATTCGTTCCACTTATCTTTACATACCCGTTTCCTGAAAACGAAACGCAATTCTTGAATTTTCCCACTACATAGGACATATTACTACCAACATAAGGCTTGCCTGAGGCTTCATCTTTCAATGATCCATCAAAATGTAGCAACAGCAAAGTATTCTTGTCTACTTTCTTCCGTCCCATCATCGATCTTATCATACCAACCTCCTTTCCGCCGAAAGTCGGTCAGATACTTGAGTTAAGAGGTGTTTACCCCCCCCCCATTAACATTTGTAAACAATTATTTCTCATGACTTTATCTCCTATTTTTTAGTCGTTAATATCTTGTTTCATCTTTTTCAACGGCAGATCATTCTTCGTAAGCCCAATAGCGGATCAGGACAGTGCCATCACCGCCGTTACCGTAAGTACCACAACCGCCACCACCGTAACCGCCACTTTTTCTATTGCCATTTCCAGTTCCGCATCCTTTGTCGTAATCGGATTCTCCACCCATGCCCCCATTTATATTTCTGTCTGAACCACCACCTCCGGCATTTCGTTTCCCAGTAGGTTCGCCAAAATCGCGGGTTGTATGCCTTTGACCCTTTCCTCCGCCATATAGGGAACCAGCTGGATAGAGAGAGCCATTTTCATTGCGGCTGCCTATTCCGTTAGATCCATCAGAACCCGCTTTAGCCGTATCTGAATCATCTCCCGCTCCGCCACTTCCGCCGTTGCCACCAGTATATGCTCCGGCATTACTTCCGCCTGGATAACCATTACCCGCACCATTTCCGCCATTAGCTCTATAACTTGAATTTAAGAATTGAGAGTATCCACCGTTGGGGGCAACTTCAGAATACCCTCCAATTCCTCCTTTCCCAACTGTTATCGGAATTGACTGACCCGGTGCAACAGAGATAGCATCACCGTCTCTCCATCCGGATGTATCTTTTTTGAAGGTTTTAGTATAGCCGCCACCTCCACCGCTTCCATTATGTCCTGCACCCCCTCCTCCGACAAGAAACACATCAACCTCCCTACATCCTTTAGGTACGATCCAGGTATAATTCCCGGCAGGATAGAACCTCTTGGTGAACAACTGCAACTTCTTCCGTCCCATCATCGACCGTCTCATCTACGCCCTCCTTTCTTTCGATTAGAGGTCGTAACTTCTTTATTTAGAGAGTATTTTACCCCCCCGTTTAACTTTTAATAACATAACCTGTTTCATTGCTTTACCTCCTGTACAATTGTGGGCAAGTCTTTCAAGTCGTTCGGATAACCTGTAACGGTTGTCAGAATGCAGAGATAGATCACACCGTATTGTTCATAATATTTGTCTTTCTCGAATGCCATACCCTGCACGTATGGAATAGGATCATCAAGCGTGCCTGCGTGCTCAGCTTCAACGATCTTATACAGTGAAGCAGTTTCTATGCCCGGTTTCCAATCGGCTTGCAGCTTGTGCTTTTGTATCACTTCAAACAAAGTGTCGCTTTCTCCTTCCACTACTCGAAGCCGGAAGCCTATTTCAACTTCCTTGCCAAACTCCGCATCTTTCTCACCCCAAATGGGGAATAAGACCTGCATCTCCAACGCTTGGCTGGCTGTGAGAGACACGCTGTTCATCATCGCACGGGCAAAGGTCACTGCCTGCGCTTCCGGGGATTTAGCGATTGCCTTATCTGCTTTAGTTTGCAAGGCTGCCGTTGTTGTATGGATCATTTCAGGATAGCCTTTCACCACGATAGCTTCGACCTCCTCGGCTGTTTGGGCGGCATCGATACGGGATAGCAAGCCGTCTGTCACCTTGGCGCACTGCTCCGAATAGTCCGCTATTTCGTCAAGAGCAACCGTTAAGATATTCGAGGCGTACAGATGACCGCCTACTTCGACTTCTTCCTGCCGGCCACACTTATCCTTCACTTGCAGGGTGTTCGAGACATATGCGTCCTGTTTATCAATATAATAATGATGGATGTCTTTGTCGTAGATTTCCTGCCGTTTGGCATCACGGGCACGCCAGAGCTTTTCTTCCGGTGCCGGTTCGGGTTCTGGAGTGAGTTCCTTCCGCCAACATTCCAGCGAACTTGCCTCCGGATGGTCGGTGTGGAACTGTTCCTGTTCGGCGTCTAACAAGAGATATGCGCCGTCGTTATATTCTTCTTCCATTGTGCCTACCTTGTAGGAGTCAGGAAGGGGAGCGTCGGTCTCCCAGAATTGGATTTCTTTTTGGATGTATAGCATAATCAATTTAATTTTAATCCTTTACCGCCATTGTATAATTGATTTATCTCACTTCTGGATAATATGCGTTCAAATATGGAGACTTCACATATAAGTCCATTATATGATCGTTCGGTTACTGATGTGAAAAATATATCATCCAGACCTATGTAGAAGTGAGAACCTTCGTAGAATGGATCATTTATTGTCTTAACAAGTGTAGCATTTTCGTAAACACTCATCGTGTTATTATCGTAAGTTACCACATAATGACACCAAACATTGAATTTATTGGTTGTAATATTAATTCCATCATTAATATTTTGAATGTTTTTATACCTCATTTCAAGTCCATATCCTTCTCCGTCTTTTATTCGGCTTACTATAATTCCTCCGTATCGGTCTACTGATTCGTTATACTTTTTAGCCCACAGGGAAATACTATATGCGTTTTTCTTTACATATCCCGTTGTCGGTATCCTAATTCCAGAATCGTTTATAAAATACGCAGATTTATTTCCTGTAAAAATGCTATCGTCTTTCCATTGTACATTGTTTTTCAGCTCGCCTAATACCCCATTGACACATTCATACGAATCACCGTTCAATGGAAAGTAATACTTAGCATTCCACTGATTGGAAAAATCGGATTCGGTATCTTTTCCCGTCATCACCCGTCTCTTCATCTTTCACCTCCTTTCCTTTTTACACCCTTACAACCATAATCCCGTGTTCTTTCTTAATCGAAACGCCAGCTGTCTTGCCGGCTTCAATCTCAATGCTTGCCTCGTCCGACTGCCAGCCTGAACCGTTCGGGATGGGCTGGGTAATGGTAGAGCCTGTGTTGTTCTTAATCGACAAATAGAACTCCTGCATCTCCGGGACACTGTTTATGTCGGCAAAGTTGATGGCTGCCGGGTTGTTTGCTGCGTAGGCAAATCGTAAGTTATACGGCGAAGAGGGAAGCTGCCCGATGTTGGATACGTCGATGTATTCCTTCAGGCGGAGTGAATCGGTTACCTTCTGCTTCTCCTCGTTGCTGTAATTATTATCCGTATGGACATACGCGGCATCCTTGACCGTGTGGTCGTCATTCTGAAGCTGGGAGAGCTTGGTCGGGATGCTGTTCTGAACATTCGCGATGCTCTGATTCAGCCCGGCGATAATCCCTTGCAACGTCTGTGTGTCCTCCACGCTGGCAAGGAAGGCAATGATCTCGTTGAACGATTCGATGGCACTCGATGCGTCACCCGAAACGAGCGTGTTGACTTGCTGCTGCAAGGCTGTCAGCGCGTTCCTGATTTCCGTGTCGTCGTAGCTTTCCCCGTCCTGTCCTTCGGCTACCACCCCCGTATCTTCTTCGCCTATTTTCCAATGCTTGGTTTCCGGATCGATCGAAGGAACCGGGGCATCGTTTCCCCGAAGGTTCGGGGTGTCGAACTTACCTTCAGCCGTCGTGATCGTCAGGATATAGGTCGTGGCATCATTCGTTTTAACCGTGACCTTCACCTCCTGCATGACGGCCGGCAGCTGGGCAAACGTATGAACGCCATCAGCCAGCTTCATGTTGAATTTTCCGTTTTCCAAACGTTCAAATAACCAGACTGATGCAGGATAGACGGTTACGTTATCGGCCCATTCGGCGGTCGTCTGTTCGATCTGTTGATAAATAAATGCACCTTTCTTACTCATTGCTCAAATATCCTTGTTTTATCGTTCGTACTGATTCATTGTAATAATTGGCTCCTGTCAGATAAACATTACCGGGCAAGGCTGTACCGCTGCCGGATTCCTTCCACGAAGCTTTTCCCCCGGCAAGATCATAAAGCCGGTAGAACACATATTCTCCTTCTTCCGCTACACGTACTTCATCGCCGATACGAAAATTGATGGTTGTACCGTCGGTATTGACATAGCTCAATGTATTTTCGTCCGGGATAGCCTCTAACGTCGGGATCTCCGGTTTGTTCTTGATGTAGTTCTTATTGACAGGATCGATAACGTTTCAGTCGGGTTGCAGTCCACTGATGACTCCTTCGGCGGCTTCGGCTGCACGATTGGCGCGGTCGGCGGCTGTGTTGGCCTTGCCGGTTGCGACTATGGCATCTTCCTTTGCCGTATTAGCAGCCAAAGCTGCCGTATCCGCCAGTCCTGCCTTTTCATTGGCCAGAGTAGCGGCAGCTTTGGCTGTATTTGCCGCCTTGTCTGCATTTTCTTTTGCCGTGTTTGCGGCTAAAGCTGCATCCGTCGCCGATTTTGTAGCAGTCTCGGCAGAAGCTATGGTATCATCCGCACGCTCTACAGCCGCATCAGCATTTTCGGCGGCAGTTGTAGCCGAGGATGCTGCTTCATTCGCTTTATCCGTTGCGGTATTGGCATTTATTGTTGCCGTGTCAGCCTTTCCTGCGGCTATATTGGCTTCAACAGTTGCTTTATCTGCTTCTTCCTTTGCCATATTGGCTGAAGCTGCTGCGGTATCGGCATTCTCGGCTGCGGTATTGGCTATACCGGCTTTTTCCTCCGCCAATGCAGTGGCAGCAACAGCCAATTTGGTCGCTGCATCAGCATCTCCGGCAGATTGAGTTGCTTGACCAGCTGCGGCATTTGCTAAAGCTGCGGCATCATTTGCAGCCTTGGTTGCCGCCTCTGCGCTCACTTTTGCGGTGTTTACATTCGATATAGCAGTATTAGCTTCCTCCTTAATTTGGGACATCTGTTCACGAACCTCTTTTGCCGCATCCGTTGCCGGCTTCATAAGTTCGGCCTTATCAGTCTCTGTCAGATCAGAAAAATGCAGTTTCAATTGATCCACTTCTGCTGGTGTCAGATCGGAAAACTTCATTTTCAATTCTTCACGGTCGAAAATATCCACGTATGCACTATCCGGCTCACCTTCGTATTTCATTTGAAGCGTACCGTTCAACTTTCGAAAAACCGGCTTCTCTCCTTTCGGCCCACGAATTTTCTCAATTTCCAACAGATTCTGCCAAGCACCATTAGCTCCTTGTTTCCAAAGGATGTATTTATCGTTTATCCCTAAAAACGCACTAAGGCCGGGATCGCCCTGTTTACCTTTCATTGCAGAGGGCAAAGCACGCTTAGGTCTCCCACCCTGAATGATCAGGATCATATCATTATCGGTTATTGTTCCGGCTGCCGGAAGCAAATTAGCCCTGATTATTTCAAATTCTTCTGCCATATCAATTGAAAACTATTATTCTACCTTGCTCGTCTGCCAATAACCCCAAATCCGGATCCTTCAGCACACGGTAACGAACATCACCGCCGGCATCTATCCAACTCACTACGGGAGCAACAACAGAAATAGTGAATCTTGCCCCTATCCGGTTCTCCAGCCAGACTTCCACAGAAAAGGACGGGCAATCCGTATAGTACACCTGAATGATACCATCCAATGTCTTAATATATAATTCCTGATTTCCTACACCGGATATCTGGCTAAAGAATGCCCGATAATTATTCAGAAACTCTTCCACACTGCCGGCCAACATCCAAAGGGACAGTTTTATTTCCCTATGCTGGGTTTTGATTGTCGAAAGGTCTACCGTACGGCCATCGGTGAACGGCGCCTTAACCGCAGGATATTTCAAGATGTCCTCCTGGTTATCGTCCGATCCTATACCGAAGTCTGCAAAGTCTATCCCATTAATCGCATACTGCCCGCGAAGCCCGATACCGCCGGCCGGAGTTGCCGGATAAATGGCATGATTGTCCTCGACAAAAGAAAGTTCAAACACAGATACGTTCTCCCCTGCATTAAATGGCACAGGCTGTTCGTGAGAAGAGCCGACATTGAATCGTAAGCGGTTGGTCATACCGGCAATAAGATTGAATTCCCGATAGCCCGGTGCGGACAGATCAGCAACAAACTTTCTATACCCGGACCGGAACTGCTCAAGCGTTTCTGCCTTCATGAGGAATTTCAACTTGACGGTCTTAGGTTCGAACTCCACAACCGACAGATCGGGATCGATCCCGTCGGCTTCCGCCCAGTTGTTATATTTGACTGCCTTACGTTTGGGGTATTTCAGAAGATCATCAAAAGAACCTTCCAATAATTTACATCCCCATTCAGTATATAGGTCTTTTCCATCTATTGTCATAATACACGTGCTGTATGGTCTTTATGAGTTATTACCTTACCGCCAGCGTTCTTTACGAACACCACGGCATAGTTACTCGCATGGATCTCGGCTTCCGCCCCGTGCATCAGGATCACGTTGTAGCGGCCGATCGTATCAAAATGAAGGATTGCCTTGGAACCGGCCAGGAATACCTTCACCGGATTCGTCAGTTTCACGTCCGTCTCGATATAGATTCCCATGCTTTCGGCCTTCTTGCCCCGGAACTCTCGTAATTGTTCCATAGACGGGAAATTATTCTTCATGCAGAACTCCGTACCCTGCGGTGTCAGCAGAAGGCGCATAAGCTCTTCTTTGTTTTCCGTGCCATGCAACAACCGGCAGGCACCTAACCGGTTTGCTATCTCAAAAAACTCTTTATCCATAATGCTACATTTTTACTTTTACGTTAATAGTACCTTCCAAGGCATCAACCGTGCCTCTGGTGTTCTCCGATATCTTACCGGCAACCTCTTTGATCTCTCTCGTATTCTCGGCGATCCGATCGGTATTCTTTTCCACTTTATCTGATAGTTCGCGGATGGCCTTCACTTCTTCCCAACCTCTGGATTGCATATCATAGATCAGCCTCATTTGTTCCCGGATCGGTTGCATACTGCCGCGGATGTCTTCCAACAGGACACGGACGGCCCCGGTCTGACCGGCCAATAGGTCGATGCTTTCCTGGGAAGCTTTGGCATATGCGCCTTTCAGGGTATTTTCGGATATATCTTCTTCTTTCTCCGGCTCTTCCACCTTATCTTTCATTAGGCTATCAGCCCAACCGAACTGCCTGTCAATCTCCTTTTGCAGTTCTTCCGCCATGTTATAGATATAATCCTGTTCCCAGCCGGAAAGGACATTGTCGGCATAGAACTCCTTCAGTTTGTCACGAATCTTCTCCATCGCACCGGAAGATTCCGTTGCTGCCTTGATGGATTCTGTGACCATCTGGCGCATCATCTTTTTGACAGTATCCTTTGCCGATTCTGCCCGGTCTTCACCGGAAGCCCACGCTTCGGCTTGTGCGTTAGCGAAGTTGTCAATGGCGGATTTCAGGTCTTCCCCGAAGATGGCATCTTTGGCCTTCTCCTTGTTGTCCGCTATGGCTTCGTTTATCTCGTCAATTTGGCTTTGCCATTCTTTTATCCTATCCTTATCGGTATTCTTTTTATCCTGTTCTTCACGGATTTGTTGTTGGATTAAAACTTTCTGTTGTTCCAACAGTTTGTTCTGCTGATCGATCAATCGGGAAGCATCATTCGAATAAGCCTTCTGAATGGATTTATCCAATTTTTCGTATGATTTATCCAATGTGTCGATCTGATCCTGCAACCGCTGAATACGTTTTTCGTTCTTCTTGTCATGGATTTTGGCGATGGCACCGGCCAAAGATGTAACAACGCCAATGGCAGCACCGGCAGACGCACCGATCGGACCGAACATGGAACCGGCTTTCGCACCGTTCATTGCAGAACTTACAGTGTCCATAGCCACACTGAAACCTTCAGCTATCCCACCGAATACACCACCAAACGAATCTCCGAGCTTCGAAAACGTATCAGAGAGGAACTGTCCGGTCTGCATAATTTCACTCATGCCCTCTTCTATTTCTGCCAAACCTTCTTTTAACTTCCTGGCATCACTTTCAGAGGTAAAGACTTTTTTTAGGCCATTTGAAACTTTATTAAAAGAGGTTTCCATTTGGTCGGCTTCACGACGAACATTGGCTATTTCATCCTTAATGGCCTTCAACTGATCCGGTGACTTGCGAAGCACATCAAACTGTTCTTTGGTTATACCGAATGAATTATCAGATGAATATTCCCCTTTTTCAAGAAAAGACAAGAATTTTTCCGCTTCATCCGCAATGGCACGAATAGAGGTGATATTCTTTTTACTCATATCATCAAACAACCGGGTGATGATGGAGGTGCTCTTTTGGGCTTCATTATCCACGTCCGCCAGCTCTTTCTTCATACCTTCTGCAAGGGAAAGCCGTTCACCTTCCGTTGTGGCCTTTGCTATCTTCTCATTATAAAGCTCCGTGATAGCCTGACGCTTTTCCAAATATGAACCATATTCTTTCAGGTATTCGTTCATGGCGCGTTTCTCTTCCTCCAGTTGTTCCTTATTCACATTGGAGGTCGATTGCTCTCGTTTAACGTATGAATTGACCAAAGCGGTACGGATCTCCACAGTCTGCTCTTTGCTTAGTTTGCCGCCTTGCGCGTCTTTCCATTCTTTCTCCTTGGCGAGTATGGCTGCGATCTCATTGTCATAGTCAAGATAAATTTGGGCAATCTTCTTGTCGGATCCTTCTTTCATCAAGTCGATTTCGGACTGTTGATTTTGACGGCGGAAGGAAAGAAGTTCGTTAGCCAATTTCTTCTGTTGCTTGATTTGATTTTCAGCATTCTTATCTTTTTTATTTGAACTGGAGTATTTGTCTATTTGATCCTGAGCCTCCTGTATCTGTTTGGTATATTCATTCCATTCTTTTGAATTTTTCTTAGAAATATCCAAAGCATCACGAGCAACTTTAGCATCTTTTTTCAGCTTTTCCCAGTAGGATTTATTCCTTGTTTCTTCCTTTGTAGTTTCAGTTTTTGTCTCTGATAATTTTCTTTTGAAATCATCTAATGCTTTTTGTTGACGTTTAAGATATGCCTCTTCTTCTGCAATAGCTTTATTATTGTTGACTGTTAATGGTACTCCCGTTGATGGTGACACACCTATAAGCCTCCCATTTTCTTCTCGCAACCTCTTTAATCTCGAAATAGATTCATCTATATTCCGGATATAGGAATCATAAGTATTTGTGTCACGCTCTTTGTTTAATAGCTTATTTGCCTCCGCTAAATCAAGTACAGCTAACTCTTCCCGTTTATATGCTCCTGTTATAGCAGGTGATAGTTTTTGTAATTGTTCATAAGCGGATATTTTAGCTAATTCCGTTTCTGCCTCATCTTGCATTACACGTATTAATGATTCAACTTTATTCTTTCGTTCTTCCTCACGTTGAATCATCTTATCCTGTTCTTCGTTGAATCGTTTTTGCGCTTTTTCTGCCGAAGTGATACTTGTAGACATAGCCAACATTGTAGCGGAAAGTCCTGCAACCACCGTAGCGAGTGCAACGTATGGATTGGTTATCATAGCTGCATTTAATGCTAATTGAGCCTTACGAGCTAATATGCGAGCATTAGTAAGCCCTATCTCAACAATAGTATGTTTACTTTCAGCTGCTGTTACAAGCATTACCGCTGTACGATATGTTCCGTATGTTGCGATCAGACCGACAAGTACCTTTCCAATAGTTTCATAGTTATTTATCAAAGAAGTGGTTGTTTGAATCCCTTTTATTATTACATCTTCCGACTTTTGTCCCAATTCATTAAAAACACCATCCATTGCATCTTGCATCATTGACAACTGGCCATTGATAGTCCTTGAAGCGTTCTCTGACATCTGATAGAACTTTCCGCCTGCGCTTGTAGCGTCAATAAACGCCTGTTGTACCATTTCTGCGGAAATTGCTCCATTGGACATTTCTTCTTTAAGTGCAGCAATAGATTTTCCTGTTTTGTCAGACATGATTTGTAACGGATTGAATCCGGCATTAATCATCTGATTAAGATCTTGCCCCATCAACTTTCCTGCTGCCGACATTTGAGAGAAAGCCAACGTAAGCGAGTTAAACCTTTGGGTATCTCCCATAGAGACATCGCCAATAGCCTGTAAATAACGTGGTACTTTCTCGACCTCGATATTAAAGCCTAACATCATCTGCGTAGCTTGGGTTACATCCGAAAACTCTAACGGAGAAATCTTAGCATATTCACGTACTTGCGACATAAGCGCATCCGCTTTTTCCTTGCTTCCCAACAAGGTTTGAATAGCCGTATCTGCGGCTTGGAACTCGCCACGCACACGGATAATTTCAGAACCCAACGCTTTCAACACACCTACCCCACCGATAACAGCCAATACCTTCTTCCAAGAAATAGCAATACCGTTATTGCTCTCTACTACCTCTTTAGCATCGTCTTTATAAAGGGCATATTCGTCACGAAGTTTCTTTACAGACAGACGTGCCCCAGCTTGTTGTTGTGTCAAGTCGAACAAAACTGCCTTCTCTTCATCCAAAGCCTTACGTACAGCATTATATTCTTCCAATTTCTTATTAGCGGACAATGGATTTCTTTTCAATGCGATGCGATAGGCTTCACCAAGGCGTTTTACATCCGCTTCTATGCCTTTAATTACCGACTTTTGAGCGATAATCTTTTCTGAGAACCCGTTTACAACTTGCGAGGCATCAAATATTTTCTTTTTAAAACCTTGATTTATCTCATTACCAGCACGTACAGCTGAAACGACAAGAGAATCCAATTCTTTCGTGTTTTTAGCTAATTGGGCTTCCATCGCACGGAAAGTAGCTGGAGATGTATTGCCATCCATCCCAGAAATAGTAGATTTCAGCTTATCTATCTCTTCCCGTAACTTAATGACTTTTTGATAGTCTGCTTCTATGTGAAACGCTAATTTGGGCATACATCAATGTTTTGGATAAAAGTACATTAGACAAATGAAGTAGTAGAATTTTATGAGAATAGATACATGACAATGGAAAGATTGTCGTGAATATAGAATCATGCTCCTCTTTTTTGTCTCATAAGATCCTTTCCCGACATCTTTTTTACTTCAGTTTTCTCTTTGTCCTCATAGACAGCCCTCGGTTTATCAGCACTCATCAAGAGCAAAAGAAGATAAGGAAGATCCTCATACACCTCCCTGTAAGAAAGGTTCAAATTTTCCATGAATAAGGTAATACTTCCTACGATGGTATTGCCTCCTACTACTTGGGTTTTACTATCAGATTTGCCAGCTCCATCGCTAACTGGCAGACTACGAAAAAATCACGTCCGGTTATTAACTCAAAAGCGACAAAATACGCTTGCAATAATTCTTCTTTAGAACCTGAAAGCATCTGCCGTTCGAGGCTTTCAGCTCTTTTTTGATAATTCGGGACATCACCAACCACCAAGAATGAAAGTCCCTTGACGATATTCTCCAAATTGACAGGAGCAACCTTCATTAATTCCCGCACAGTGCCATTTTCCGGTAAATCGACCTTACTTAAATATTGGGTAGCCCTCATTATCACTTTGATAGAAGGAGCTTTGATTACATATACTGTTCCCCCTACAACAATAGCTTTTCCATAAGTACCGGAAAGTAACTCTGATATGTTTTTTGAAACCTCACTCATAGTTTAAATATTAGAGGGTGATTGCTCACCCTCGTCATTAACTTATCCACCCAAAGTTGTATCCTCCCCGTCTTCCCAGCGCTCAATAGGAACGCCGGCTTTGGTTGGTTTCAACGCCGTAAAAACAAGGGCTAAGCCAATTGCTTTTTCATTCGCTTTACCAGAAGCAGAAACACCGGCACGAGGAAAAATAATTTTCACACCATCTTCAGTTGTGGCACGGACGGTAAACTCTTTACTCTCTACATGGTCGGCACGCTCCCATGTGCCCGGCTTACTCTCTGACCCCGCCGTAAACTTACCACCTTGGAATTTAGCCTTAGTCTCAAGATCATACATACCAATAGAAGCATTGATCTTAACCGCACCCGGCTTTTTAGAGGAATAATAGGTATTTCCAGCTACATCTTTGTAATCCTTAACCTCCGGATCTTCATCCTCATAAGTGAAGGTGTCCTCATGAACTACCGGGACTTCTTCAAAAACAGAACCTTCGGCACCACCAGCCCCGATCGGCGCAACCTCCAGCTTCTGAAGGTTTACCACCACAATTTTTTTATTCTCTGCCATAACTATTTTACATTTAAAACTTCAAACAAAACACTAACATTCACATAATGACACTTTAAAGCAGTGTCCGCTTCCGTTCCTATATTATAGATAGAATAGCGATAAAAAGAACCATTATAGGAACCTGTACTCCTTAATATCTTCATAGCTTGTCTTTCAAGCTCATTCAGTCGGATAGAGTTCGCTTCATTATCGCTTAAATTGGGTACACATAGATTCACTTCTGCGAAAGACTTCTTCCAATACTTTCCCGGCTGTTGTTTCTTCGTGTGGATAACGATTCTTTCAGAGGTCAATTCACCCGTCAGCGTTTCCCCTGCTGGTACTATACCTATCCCGAAAGCCTTGCAATCCCGATAGAGAATGTTTCCTATGTCAGTAGTTACTATCATTTCACTATCTCCCAGTCTTCGGCAAAAACATCACTGATAGACGGCACCCACGAATCGGCACGACCGGTATTCTCATTGTAGATAAGACACTGGCTTGTATAGTCAATGAATCCTTTGCCTTTCAGAATAAGGTCTTTTGCTGATTGCGGAAGAGATTGCATCTTAGGGATAATGTCGCTATCAATGTGTGCCGGAACTTGCTTGATGACAAACAATCCTTTACCATTCCAACCTTTTCTACGGATTGCAAAACCAGCACATAACAAAGAGATTGCACTTCCAAAATACAGACTTTCACAACGAACATTGTTTCCCTCCATTTTGGGATAACGAAGATTGAGAATATGCTGATACCCTTGCATAATTCCAACTTGGGCGTAAAGCATCGCTTGGAAATCACTGTCAAGCTCATCGAACTTATCACTAAGGATAAAGTTCTTCAACTTCGTAAGTCTGTCGGTCAGTTCTCTACCTTCAATAAGTATGCGGTCAGATGGTGTATCAGCAACCATATATGCCTTTTCAAACACATCTTTAGGCGACCAGCTTTCGTATCCGTCTTCATAACGAACATGATAACCTTCATCGTCAAAATTTTCCGTTGACGGCTTTTCTCTAAGAAGATGTTTTCCCCACGCATCACCTCTTGTCATAGGTTCTGCTTCAATCTGTTTTGTTCCAATGTACTTTTTCATTTTTCAAATTCTTCTTTTAATCGTTTCTCCGCATGAAGAGCGGCACCACTTAAAACATCATACCCTTTAGATTCTACGAATGATGCGTATTCCGCTTCGTTTTTCAGTGTCAAACCATCTTTATCGACATCGTAATCATTGGACGTTCTCAAAGTGAGTGTATGGTCTTGATAATCCCCATGTTCCTCTGCGTACTTCACGGCTTCATCGCCTACATCAATCATCTTCTTTTCGACCTCCCATTCTCCTTCATCGAAAAAGGAGTCGACATCTGAGAAATCGAAATCTACATCCATAATTCCGAGTAGTTAAAGTAGTTTGTACTCTTCACTGTATAAACCTCGCCTTGACCTCTTACGCCATCACCATCCATGCAACGTACTTCATCACCAGCCTTGACAGTAATTCTCTTCTCGCATACCACATGATAATTCGGACGATACACAGAGCCGTTATCAGATGAAAACTCTTTGGTAGTGTTATCATCACAACGGCACTTGCATACCTCCTGCCAGCTTTCACCACCTGTTCCGGGAATAGGTCTGCCAAACTCATCCTTATCCATCGGGGTGATAACTTTTACCTGCAATATGTGTGGAGCGAATATCATAAGAAAGTCACTTTAGGTTTGTTACCCAGTTCGTCTTTCAAACCGTACTGTTTACACAGCCATGAGTACAATTTCATTAGGCTATCAACATGATTAGACCAAGACACAGAAAATCCGCTTTCGCTGACCGAAGATGGATTTTGTATCATCCACGGAATTTGCTTGGCACAAGCGACCTCTAATCTTGCCCTATTTTCCTCGGCAAAAGGTTCTTCGCCATCCAATCCCGTTCTTGAAAGTATATTTTCAACTACAAGATTAGACGGGGGATTCTTATCAAATACGCTTAATACAAACTCCTTGTTACTCATGACTGTTATCAATCAATATGGTGTAATCAGCTTACTATATGCGGTATAGCTATAATGCGTGCAATACTTTGATTTATAGATGTATCTGAACGGGCATTTGGGAACATTAATTCGTATCCCTTGAATAGCCGCTTCCTCTTTTATCGAACACATTATAGCCGGGTTATTTGCAACCAAGAATATAGTCTGTGGCATGGTTAGTACAACACAATCAGCCGGAGCCGTTTCCAAAGTGATAGACTGAATATCCGGCAAACCGGCATTAACCGATGGATTCACATATTCACACTTGGGAGATTCCACACTTGATGCCTGCACGCTCAACGAAACCAAAG